>Ga0209710_1000128_pt1 | contig 84876 bp, 91 predicted proteins | sample ArcticOcean_MG_C_5_FD_187436 | JGI IMG/M metagenome (GOLD analysis project Ga0209710, IMG submission 187436) | Marine microbial communities from western Arctic Ocean - ArcticOcean_MG_CB4_138 (SPAdes) (version 2) | ecosystem: Environmental > Aquatic > Marine > Oceanic | place: Arctic Ocean...
AAGAAACCAGCTGCTAAAAAGAAACCAGCTGCTAAAAAGAAACCAGCTGCTAAAAAGAAACCAGCTGCTAAAAAGAAACCAGCTGCTAAAAAGAAGTAATAAAGGTTTGAAATTGAGTTTAAAAAACCAAGCTAAATAGCTTGGTTTTTTTATTTTAAGATATGTCATTAATTAAAAAAAATATACATAGTATCGCTGGTGAACTAAAAAAAAATTATTCTCAACAGAATGGCGAGATCCGGCTTGTGGCAGTAAGCAAAGGTCAGGATCGAGAGAAAATTCTTGAGGCGTTAGATGCTGGGCATAATATTTTTGGTGAAAATTATCTTCAAGAAGCTATCAATAAACAAAAAAGCCTTACAGAGTATAAAATTGAATGGCACTTTATCGGACCAATACAAAGTAATAAATGTAAATTAATTGCTGAGAATTTTCAGTGGATTCAGACTGTAGATCGAATTAAAGTTGCAAATAAGCTAAATATGTTTAACGCAAACGAACTTCCACTAAACATATGTATTCAAATTAACATCAGTAATGAAGATAGCAAAAGTGGTGTAAACATTAATGAAATTGACACGCTTGCGCAGCATATTAGTAATTTAGATAAATTAAAATTAAGAGGGGTCATGGCAATACCTTCTAACACTGATGAAGATGAAATTCTAATAAATGAATATAAACAGTTAAAAATAATTTATGAAGATCTAAAATTTAAATATTCTACTATCGATACTTTATCAATAGGGATGTCCAATGACTACTTGTTAGCTATCGAAAATGGGTCTAATCTTGTACGAATTGGTTCTAAAATCTTTGGAAGTAGACAATAAGGAATAAACAATGAAAATTTATTTTATTGGTGGTGGAAATATGGCCGTATCAATTTTAAATGGTCTAAAAGATAAAAAATTTCTTATGTCTGATATTTGTTTTGCTGAAATCAATGACAAAAGAAGAGAAGAGATTACAGAAAAATATAAGATTAAATGTACTAAAAATTTTACCTCTTTTGATAGGGACGGTGTTTTAATACTTGCAGTTAAACCAGATCAATTAAGCTTTGTTTGTTCTGAAATAAAAAATTTAATTGGAAACCAATTAATAATTTCAATTGCTGCAGGAGTTAAAATTAAAAGTATTGGTAAACATCTTGGTGGTGACAAAAATGTAATCAGAGCTATGCCAAATTTATGTGCCAGTATTCAAAAAAGCATAACACCCTATTTTTCTTCAAATTTATTATCTGATGATCAGGAAAAAATAATAAAGGCTATATTGAGCTCAATTGGCATCTGTTTTTCAGTTGATAATGAATCTAAACTTGATGCAGTTACTGCATTATCTGGAAGTGGCCCAGCGTACATTTTTTATATTATCAATGCTTTAATTAAAGCAGGAGAGGGTTTGGGTCTTTCAAGGTTGGAATCTCAACAATTAACTCAGCATACAATTATTGGTGCTGAACTATTCTCCCGAGGTCTTGATAGCGATGGTTTAAATAATCTCATTAAAAAAGTGTCTTCCAAAGGAGGCACAACTGAAGAAGCTTTAAAAGTTTTTGAGAATAAAGGTTTAAATGCGATTATTGAAGAAGCAATAATAGCAGCACATAAAAAATCTAAAGAAATTGGTAACAAATAACATGAAAGAAAAAATTGTTGTTGGTCTCTCTGGAGGTGTTGACTCAGCTGTAACTGCATGGCTTCTGAAAGACAAAGGTTATGAGGTAACGGGTCTTTTTATGCAAAATTGGGAAGATGATGATAATGACGAATACTGTACAAGTAAACAAGATTTAATTGATGCTGTTTCAGTCGCAGATAAAATTGGTATTGATATCCAGGTTGTAAATTTTGCGAAAGAATATAAAGAGAAAGTATTTTCACTATTTATTAATGGATTAGAAAATGGTATTACGCCTAATCCAGATATTTTATGTAATTCAGAAATTAAATTTAATGCCTTTCTTAGTCATGCAATTAGTATGGGTGCAGATAAGATAGCAACTGGTCATTATGCAAAAGTGAAAGAAGCAGAAGGTCTGTTTAAACTATTAAAAGGTGATGATGGCACAAAGGATCAAAGTTATTTTCTTTATAGGCTTAATCAGTCACAACTTGCACGATCAATATTTCCCCTTGGTCATTTATTAAAATCTGATGTTAGAAATATTGCAAAGGATAACGGATTACATAACCATGCTAGAAAAGACTCAACTGGCATATGTTTTATTGGTGAAAGGCCATTTGCTGAATTTCTCAGTAGGTATATCAAAAAAAATCCAGGGGACATTAAAGACTTAAACGGGAACATTCTTGGACAACATGACGGTATTAATTTTTATACTATAGGACAGAGACAAGGTTTAAAAATTGGTGGCTTGAAGTCCGGTAATGGGGCTCCATGGTTTGTTGTAGATAAAAAAATTAAAAAAAATGAAGTTATTGTAGGTCAGGGGCATGAGCACCCCCTCCTCTTTAAGGATGGTCTCATTGCAAATGACTTTCACTGGATTTTGAATAAGGAGCCTAAAACTAATTGGGTATACTCTGCCAAAACCCGTTACCGGCAAAGTGATGACCCATGTGAAATTGATGAAATCAATGATAAAGAATTCAATATAATTTTTGGCCAAAAACAAAGGGCCATAACACCAGGGCAATCAGTTGTGGTGTACGAAAGCAATGTTTGCTTAGGTGGTGGAATAATTAAAGAACCAATTAACCAAGAATAAATGTATGAACAAAAATATGAAAATAATATTTAATAAAAAACTATTACAATCTGCAGTCAAAATAAATGTATCTGCTGCTATTGAAGAAGATTTGAAAAACATTGATAAAACATCGGATATACTCCCCAATAAAACCAAAGGGGTCGCGAACATTCAAGCCAAACAAGCTGCGATACTGTGTGGGGCTCCATGGGTAGATTATTGCTTCCATCAAATAGATAAAAATATAAGAATTATTTGGCATTTCAATGAAGGTTCTAAAATAAAAACTGGGGATGAAATCTGTACAATTTCAGGTAACTATAATCATATTTTAATGGGCGAACGAATAGCTATAAACTTTCTTCAAACCCTTTCTGGAACAGCCTCAACTTCTAATCTAATGAATTTAAAAATTAAACGGTATAAGGCTAAGCTATTTGATACAAGAAAAACAATCCCTGGGCTTAGGGTGGCACAAAAATATGCTGTTCAAGTAGGTGGCGCATTTAATCAAAGATTCGGTCTTTATGACAAAGTTTTGATTAAAGAAAATCATATAAAATCGATTGGGAGCGTGTCCCAAATCCTTAAAATAGCTAAAAAAAAATACTCTCTAAAAGACGTTCAAATTGAGGTTGAAAATCTTAAAGAATTTAAAGAGGCAATAGATTTAGGTGCCACAAATATTTTATTAGATAATTTTTCACTAAAAGGGCTCACGAAGGCAGTTCAAATTAATAAAAAGAAAGCCGTATTAGAAGCATCTGGTGATGTTGATATCAATAATATTATTGATTTTGCAAAAACTAAGGTGGACAGAATTTCAATAGGTGCCCTCACAAAAAATATTAAAGCAGTAGATTTTTCTATGTCTATTACGATTAAATAAGCTTAGTTAAGCTTGACGAGGGCCTTGGATAAAGGGTATTGTAGAGCTTTTACGAAATCTTAATTTAATCAATGAAACCTGAAATTATCACTGGCGCTGAAATTACTATTCGCTCCTTGCAAGAAGAAAATGTTGAGTTCGTTTTTGGCTACCCTGGTGGCGCTGTCTTAAATATTTACGATGCTATTCATCAACAAACTGAATTCAAACACGTCTTAGTTCGTCATGAACAAGCAGCTGTTCACGCTGCCGATGCATTTTCTAGAGCTACAGGTAAGGTGGGCGTTGCTTTGGTTACATCAGGCCCAGGCGCTACAAATGCAGTGACGGGAATTGCTACTGCTCATATGGACTCAATACCAATAGTTATTATAAGTGGCCAGGTTCCAACTCATGCTATTGGCTCAGATGCCTTCCAAGAATGTGACACTGTAGGAATTACAAGGCCCTGTGTTAAGCATAATTTCTTAGTTAAGGATGTTAACAAGATTGCGAGCACAATTAAAAAAGCATTTTTTATTGCCTCTACAGGTCGACCTGGTCCTGTTTTAGTCGATATTCCAAAAGATATTACCGCTGAGACCGCAGAATTTATCTACCCAAAAACTATTGAGATGCGCTCTTATAAACCAGTTATTAAAGGTCATTCAGGCCAAATTTCTAAGGCTATTGACCTTTTAATTAACGCCCAAAAACCCATGGTATATTCAGGAGGTGGTGCAGTTCTTGGTGATGCAGCAAAATCTCTCACAAAATTAGTTAAAAAATTAGATCTTCCAATTACCAATACTTTGATGGGTCTTGGTGGCTTTCCTGCATCAGATGAAAATTTTCTTGGTATGCTTGGAATGCATGGGACTTATCAAGCCAATATGGCTATGCAAGAATGTGATGTTTTATTAGCGGTTGGGGCTCGTTTTGATGATCGAGTAATTAGCAACCCTGAGCACTTCTTAAAAAACCCAAAAAAAATTATTCATATTGATATTGACCCTGCCTCTATTTCTAAACGAGTAAAAATAGATATCCCTATAGTTGGAGATGTTGATTTAGTCTTGATTGACCTTCTAAAAGCCTATCAAGAAGTAGAAAAAAATCATAACAAAAAACTTATTTCCCCATGGATGGAAAAAATAAAAAATTGGACTGACACCGACTGTATGGCATATAAAGATAACGGTTCTGTTATAAAGCCACAGTCGGTTATACAAAAATTACATGAAGTAACAGAAGGTGATGCATTTATTACATCTGACGTTGGTCAGCATCAAATGTGGGCTGCTCAATACTACCCCTTTGATAAACCGAGAAGGTGGATTAATTCTGGTGGGCTCGGAACCATGGGGGTTGGCTTGCCATACGCCATGGGTTGTCAGCTTGCCTTTCCTGAATCACAAGTTGCTTGTGTAACAGGAGAAGCTTCAATTCAAATGTGTATCCAAGAGCTTTCTACTTGTAAACAATATAATCTTCCAATTAAGATCATTACTCTCAATAATCGCTACATGGGAATGGTTAGACAGTGGCAAGAATTTTTCTACGGAAATAGATATGCTGAGTCATATGTAGATGCCCTTCCTGACTTTGTTAAACTTGCAGAATCTTATGGGCATGTTGGTATGAAAATAGAAAAATCTTCAGATGTGGAAGGTGCTTTAAAAGAAGCTTTTAGCCCAAAACTAAAAGAACGTTTAGTATTTATGGATTTTATAACGGATCAAACTGAAAATGTATTTCCAATGATTCCAAGTGGCAAAGGACTTTCTGAAATGATTTTAGCGAAGGATGAATAAATGAGACATATAATTTCACTTTTGATGGAGAATGAATCAGGGGCTCTTTCACGGGTGTCTGGATTATTTTCAGCTAGAGGATATAATATCGAATCGCTAAATGTAGCTCCAACAGAAGATGATACTTTGTCAAGAATGACTATCGTAACTAGTGGTTCAAATGAGGTTATTGAACAAATAATTAAACAATTAAATAAACTTATCGATGTTGTAAAAGTTCTAGATCTAAATGATGGGAGACATATTGAGCGAGAATTGATGATAGTAAAAGTTAAAGCTACAAATAAATATAGAGATGAAGTAAAAAGAATTAGCGATACATTTGGTGGAAGAATTATTGAAATGGCTGAAACAACTTTTACAATTGAACTTACCGGCCCATCTAGTGAGCTAGATGATTATCTTGATAGTTTAGATAAAGCAGCAATAATTGAAACTGTTCGAACTGGAGCGTTAGGAATTGGTCGTGGAGAAAGAATACTTAAAATATAATATTTAAAGGAAATATATGAAAGTTTATTACGATAAAGATGCGGATTTAAGTGTTATCAAGAATATGAAAGTTGCAATTCTAGGTTATGGCTCTCAGGGCCATGCGCATGCAAATAATTTAAAAGATTCAGGTGTCGACGTTGTTGTTGGTTTGCGTGATGGTTCTAATTCATCAGACAAAGCAAAATCAGCTAACTTAAATGTAAAATCAGTTGCAGAAGCAACTTCTTGGGCAGACTTAGTTATGGTTCTTGCTCCTGATGAATTTCAAGGGAAAATTTACTCAGAGACTATCGAACCAAATATAAAAAAAGGTGCAACCCTTGCTTTTGCTCACGGCTTTAATATTCATTTTGGGCAAATCAAACCGAGAGAGGATTTGAATGTAATCATGATTGCACCCAAAGCGCCTGGCCATACGGTTCGCTCTGAGTTTGTTAAAGGTGGTGGAATACCAGATTTGATTGCTATCCAACAAGACGCAACTGGTAAAGCAAAAGATATAGCACTCTCTTATGCTTCTGCAATTGGCGGTGGAAGAACTGGTATTTTAGAGACAAGTTTTAAAGATGAGACAGAAACCGATTTATTTGGTGAGCAAGTAGTTTTATGTGGGGGTACCACAGCTCTAGTTCAAGCAGGTTTTGAGACTTTAGTAGAAGCTGGTTACGAGCCAGAAATGGCATACTTTGAATGTCTCCATGAGTTAAAATTAATTGTCGATTTAATGTATGAAGGTGGTATTGCCAATATGCGTTACTCTATTTCAAATACAGCTGAATATGGAGATGTAACCAGAGGGTCAAGAATTGTTAATTCAACAACAAAAGCTGAAATGAAAAAAATTCTAGGAGAGATCCAAGATGGATCATTTGCTAAAGAATTTGTAAGTAATGTTGGGGAGTTACCAGCACGACGTGAAACACAAAGAAAACATCAAATAGAGCAAGTTGGAGAGTCTCTTCGTTCGATGATGCCATGGATTAAAAAAATTGTTGATAAGTCAAAGAATTAATTGAAAGCAAAACTTACTTATCCAATTATAGCTAAAGAAGGCTGGTTATTTCTTGGTATTTCAATTTCCGCTAGTCTAGCTACTAGCATTTGGTGTGCGAGTGCATCTATACCTCTATGGATAATATCTTTATTTATTTTACAATTTTTCCGCGACCCAATTCGACCAATACCTCAAGGTAAAAATTTGATAGTATCTGCCGCGGATGGGCGAGTTATTTCAATAGAAAAAATAACTGATCCCTATAAAAAGAGAAAAGCAATAAAGGTTAGTGTATTTATGAATGTTTTTAATGTTCATTCAAACAAAGCCCCCATTTCAGGAAAAATTATTAACAAATGGTATTTTCCTGGAAAATTTTTTAATGCTTCTTTACTTAAAGCATCTTTAGAAAATGAACGCTGCGCACTATTGATAGAAACAGAAGACAAACAATTAATAACTTGTGTCCAGATTGCTGGGCTAATTGCACGTAGAATTTTATGCTACAAAGAAATTGGTAGTAGTCTTTTAAAAGGTGAGCGGTATGGCTTTATTAGATTTGGATCTCGAGTTGACTTATATTTACCAGAAAATTCAAATATTAAAGTAACACTTGGCCAAAAAGTTAAAAGTTGTCAGTCAGTAATAGCTGAATTGTATTAGTCCCTTCAAAGATGGACTGATAATTCTTTTAAAGCTTTCTCGTAAACTTCACGTTTAAAATCTATAACTTGAGATAATGGAGACCAAAAATCATCCCATCGCCACGAATCAAATTCCGGCTTTTCAGAATTTGTTAAAAAAATGTCAGAATCTTTACCAATAAATTTTAATAAAAACCATATTTGTTTTTGTCCTTTATAGCGATCGTAACCATCACGCCTTACCCATTGCCTTGGTACATCATATCTTAACCACTCTTTTGTTTGCGCAATGATTTCTACACTATCTGGGCTTAAGCCGACTTCCTCCATTAATTCTCGATACATTGCCTCGTTAAGGCTTTCGCCCTTGTTTATTCCTCCTTGGGGGAATTGCCAGGCATCTTCATCTACCCTTTTCGCCCAAAAAACTTTTTTATTATCATTCAGAATTACAATGCCTACATTGGGTCTATAACCTTCTTGATCAATCATAATGTTATCCTTAATATATGCTCTATTTTTCCACAAATATAAATTTATTAAAAGCTTGATTTTATGATTAATCGAAATAAAAAAATTATTCTAATTATATTGATAGGCTTTCTTTTATCAATAATTTATTTATGTAGTAATTACTATAAAGTAAATCCAAAGGCTTATATAACTAACCAAGGTGATAATACTGTTTCTGTAGTTGACCTTATTTCTCTTGAGGTAATAAAAACTATAAAAGTAGGCATTGCTCCGCTTGGCGTCACAATTTTAAATAAAAAGAATCTTGGATTCATAGGTAACGTAGGAACTGATGACATCTCTGTAATTGATACACGTTCAGACAAGATTATTAAAACAATCAAATTAAATACCGCTCCATTAAGCCTAACATCTAGCCCTGATGAATCAAAAGTGTATGTAACTGATTGGTTTAAAAATAATATTCTAGTGATATCGGTTAAGGAAATGAAAGTTATAGATTCGTTTAAAGTTGGCGCAACACCTTCGGGTGTGGTATTTAATGATAAATATAATTATCTAATAGTGACTAATAGAGATTCTAATTCGGTTGAGGTATACAATAAACAAAAAAAACTAATCAAAAAGTTGCCTACAGGAAAACATCCATTTGGAGTTCATACTGAAGGTAAATATGCCTATACCGCCAATGTATACGATGATACAGTTTCTGTTATTGATCTTGAAAGTTGGTCTACTAAAGTAATTAAAGTCGGTGCTCACCCATACAATATATTAACGCATAATTCTTATGGCTTTGTAACCAATACAATCGATGACTCATTAAGTGTTATTGACCTTAAAAAAAATCAAGAAATAAAAAAAATTAATACTGGTGAAACCCCTGAAAATTTAGACCTACATCATAAATTAAATATTCTAGTGGTAACAAATTGGGGAAGCGATTCAATCTCTGTATATGATCTTAAAAATTTAAAGCTTATAAAAGAAATAAAAACAGGCGCTCAAAGCCGATCTTTTGGTGATTTTATCCTTGAGTAAACTTTTTATAGTAATATGTTGAATTGATTTTAATTAAATAAAGGATTTATCAAATGAAAAAATTTATTTTAACCTTATTAGCACTAATTTTTTCCATGTCAATTTTTGCTCATGGTCCAACACCTCAAAAAGTCCAAGAATCTGTAACAGTGAGTGTATCCCCAGCAAAAGCATGGTCAGCTATAAAAGGCTTCTCTAGCTTTAAAAAAATTATGAAGACAAGGTCTTTTGACGATGAGATTATGAAAATAAAATATGAGATGTTAAAAAAAGATGGTCCTTTTTCTGACTACAACGCTTACATTATTGTGAAAAAAGGTGCTAATGATAATGAGTCAGTTATACAATGGACTGCAAGATTTTATAGGACCTATAAATTAAATCCTCCAATTCCTGAAGGGCAAGATGACGCGACTGCCGTTGCAGCAGTTAAAAAAATAGTTACTCCAGGCCTTGCCAATCTAAAAAAAGCACTAGAATCTAAATAATTTATTAACTATTTAAAGCGGATTATTAAATCCGCTTTTTTTATGATTACAATCAACCCACAAAGAAATCCTAAAGCATTGGTAATCTGGCTCCATGGTCTGGGTGCAGATGAAAATGACTTTGTATCATTTATAAAAAATTTAGAACTTGATGATATTGAATTTATTTTACCTAACGCACCATTAAGGCCAATTTCAATGAATCAAGGACTTAAGATGAGGGGTTGGTTTGATATAAAATCGCTTACTTTTAAATACCAAGATGATCAAGGCTTAAAAGAGTCTTCGGAATATCTAGAGAATTTAATAAAAAAAAGAAGTGCACTAAGTAGCTCTAATCTTAAAGTTTTTCTTGGAGGATTTTCTCAGGGGGCAGCCTTATCATTATTCACTGGACTAACAACAAATCATAAAATTAGTGGCATTATTGCCCTATCTGGCTACCTACCTAACAACATAAAACATTCAGGCCCCAAAGATCCACCAATAATTGCAATTCATGGTGAGGAGGATGATATCATTGGAGTTGATATAGCAAAAAAGAGTTATTTGGAAATTCAGAAATCAAAAGATTTCTTTTTTAAATCCTATAATATGGCTCATGAAGTAATTTATGAAGAAATTATAGATGTTAAAAACTTTTTAATTAAGAATATATAATTATGGCTAAAGACAATACAAACATTGAAAAACTGTTAAAGGAATTAGAATCTATTGTTACAAAAATGGAGGATGATAGCTTAAATCTTGAAGACTCATTACAGTCATACGAAAAAGGAATTGCTCTTGTAAAATCAGCTCAAGAATCATTAAAAAAAATTGAGCAGCGCGTTCAAATTCTTTCTCAAAAAAATGAATTAGAAGAATTTAACGCTGATGACTGAGGATTTTGAGTTTTGGGTTATAACTCATCAAGAAAGAATTGAAAGTTTTATGACGGGGTTTTTGGAAATAGGCTCTTCAGATTCAATAATTTATGAAGCTTGTAGACACAGCTCTTTAGACGGAGGAAAGCGATTTCGAGCCCTACTTGTTTATGCTATAGGTGAAATCAATCAAACTGATAAATTAATACTTGATCATATTTCTGCTTCAATTGAATTTATTCATGCCTACTCTCTAATTCATGACGATCTTCCATCAATGGATAATGATGATTTAAGGCGAGGCAAGCCAACTTGTCATATTAAATTCAATGAAGCTCAGGCTATACTTGCTGGTGATGGACTTCAATCTTTAGCGTTTCATATATTATCACTGCCTAGCCTCCTAATTAATCATAAAAAAAAGCTAGAGATAATTCACTCCCTATCCAACGCAATAGGAATAAAAGGTATGGTAAAAGGCCAATCTTTAGACATTGAAAATACATCAATAGTTGGTAAAATTTCAGAATTAGAGAAATTACAAGAGTTAAAAACAGGATTATTATTTAATTTTATTGGGTCAGCGTCACATCTTGTAACAGAAAATTCTATAGAAGAAACGAATATAAAAATTACTAATTTATGTACGATATTGGGAAAAGTTTATCAAATAACTGATGATATTCTTGACTATGAATCAAATGATAAAATTTTAGGTAAAACAAGTGGTAAGGATAAAAAAGATAACAAACTCACATATGTTTCACTTTTAGGTATTGATCAGGCAAAAAAAATTAATATCAATTATTTTAATGAAATTAAAGTAATAATTAACTCAATCTCTGGAAATACAATAATTTTAAAAGAATTAGTTTCATTGATTTATCAACGAGCGCATTAAATGAATTATCTAGATAAAATAAATAAGCCATCTGATATAAAAAAACTTTCTAGAGATGAATTACAATTATTAGCTAAAGAGCTTAGATCTTTTATAATTGATAGTGTTTCAAAAACCGGTGGACATCTATCTTCAAATCTAGGAGTAATTGAGCTAACTATCGCGCTTCATTACGTATACGATTGTCCAAATGATCAAATCATTTGGGATGTTGGTCATCAAACCTATGCGCATAAAATATTAACTGGAAGAAGAAATAAAATGCATACGCTTAGGAAAAAAGATGGTATTTCTGGCTTCCCTAGACGAGCGGAAAGTAAATTTGATAGTTTCGGTACTGGTCATTCAAGCACATCTATATCTGCAGCTCTAGGGGTATCAGAAGCATTTAAAATAAATAAATCCAATCATAAAGCAATTGCCATAATTGGTGATGGGGCAATGACTGCCGGTATGGCTTTTGAGGGCCTAAACAATGCTGGCAATACTGAGAATGACATACTCGTAATACTAAATGATAATGATATGTCTATTTCAGATAATGTGGGTGCATTAAATAATTACCTTGCTAAGCTTCTCTCTGGAAAGCTATACGGAGGAATCAAACGTTCTGGAAAAGCTGTTCTTTCAAAACTACCTCCTGTTCTTGAGTTAGCTAGAAAAACTGAAGAGCATGTAAAGGGCATGGTCATACCAGGCACTTTATTTGAAGAATTTGGATTTAATTATATTGGCCCTATTGACGGTCACGATTTAAATATAATGATAGACACTTTAAGCAATATAAAATCTTTAAAAGGGCCTCAATTTTTGCATGTAGCAACAAAAAAAGGTTATGGATATAGTCCGGCTGAAAAAAATCCTAATAAATTTCATGGTGTAAGTAAATTTGACCCCAAAAATGGCCAAATAAAAAAATCAAATAGATTGCAAACATTTACTGAAGTTTTTTCTGAATGGATTATGGATACCGCAGCTAAAGAACGAAGACTTTGCGCAATTACTCCGGCCATGTCAGATGGATCAGGGCTTAATCAATTCTCTAAGAAATATCCAAAACGATTTTTTGATGTTGGTATTGCAGAACAGCATGCTCTGACATTTGCTGCTGGTCTCGCATGTAACAACCTAAAACCTGTTGTAGCTATTTACTCAACTTTTCTTCAAAGGGCCTATGACCAATTAATTCACGATATAGCGCTTCAAAATATTTCTATGCTATTTGCCATTGATCGCGCAGGTATTGTAGGAGCTGATGGTGCAACTCATTCTGGAAATTTTGATATTTCATATTTAAGATGCATACCAAATATTATTATAATGACTCCAAGCAATGAAAATGAATGCTATCAAATGCTTAAAACAGGATTTAGTTATAATGGTATATGCGTAGTTAGGTTCCCTAGAGGTCATGGTATAGGCGTTAAAATTGATAAAAAATTAAACTTATTGCCAATTGGAAAGTCAGAAAAAATAAGAACTGGTAAAAATATAGCAATTCTAGCTTTTGGTCCACTACTTGAAACTGCTCTTGAAGTAGCTGAAGAATTAAATGCTACACTTATTGATATGAAATTTGTAAAGCCCATCGATGAAAGCATGATTAATAAATGTGTTAGCAAACATAATCTTGTCGTAACAATTGAAGATAATACAAATATAGGTGGTGCAGGATCAGCAGTTTTAGAAGTTATAAGTAAGAATAATTTAAAATGTAAAACTCTTTGCTTGGGCATACCTGATAATTTTGTTGAACATGGTACCCAGGAAGAAATTTATAAACTATGTGGATTAGATAAAGATAGTATCATTAAGAAAATTGTTAAAAAATTGTAGTAATGATAAAATTCACTTTTAATAAAAGTTACCCATAATGAATAAAATGATATCTAATGAATTAATCGAAGACGTTCAAAACACTCCTGATAAGAGACATCTTGATATAGATAAGGTTGGCATAAAGGCAATTAAGCACCCTATTATTGTTAAAGATAAAACTGGATTAATACAGCACACTAATGCTACTTTTAGTATGTATGTTCATTTGCCACATAATTTCAAAGGCACACATATGTCAAGATTTGTTGAAATTCTTAATGAAAATCAAAGAGAAATTTCAGTCGCATCTTTTGAAGATATTCTAAAAGAAATGTTGCAAAGATTAGAATCCAAATCAGGCTACCTAGAAATGCAATTCACATACTTTGTAAATAAAAAAGCACCAGTTAGTGGGGTTGAAAGCTTAATGGATTATGAGGTAAGTTTTATTGGTGAAATGGTAGAAGGTAAAATAATCAATACGACCAAGGTTATTATTCCTGTTACAAGCCTTTGTCCCTGCTCTAAGAAAATATCAAAGTATGGGGCTCACAATCAAAGAGCACATGTAACACTTACTCTTGAAACAAATGGTTTTATATGGGTTGAAGATATAATTGAGGCAGTTGAAAAACAAGCATCATGTGAGCTTTATGGAATACTAAAAAGACCGGACGAAAAGTATGTGACGGAAAAAGCATATGAAAATCCAAAATTTGTAGAAGATATCGTCAGAGATATTGCCGCTGACCTTAAAGAAAATACAAAGGTGGACAAATATATAATCGAGTCAGAAAATTTCGAATCCATCCACAATCATTCAGCGTATGCGCTAATAAAAGGAAGTAATATCTAATGATAAGTATTTTTTCTACCCACTTTAGGGTTATTTCTTAAACCAAAAAATATTACTATAAAACCAATTAGTGGAAGTATTGAAGAAAACATAAAAGTGCTAGCTGCGCCATATTGATCGATCATAAGACCCCCGCCCAGCCCCCCAATTGTTCCACCCAAGCCATAGGTAATGCTATTATAAATAGATTGTCCTCTTGAGTGATGCTCTCTATTAAAATGAACAGAAACTAATTCAACTGATGCAACATGAAAGCTTCCAAAAGTCGCCGCATGAAGCATTTGAGCTAGAATTAAAATCCATAAAATATCAACATAATTTCCAATAAGAAAAAATCTTATGACAGCCAAAAATAGACTTATCAGTAGCACTTCTTTTAAGTTAAATTTACTTAAAATTTTAGGCATCAATATAAATATAAAAATTTCAAAGATAACGCCAATTGACCATAAAATACCAATTAAAGAGCTCGAGTAGCCTTGCTCTTTAAGAAAGATTGAATAAAAATTATATAAAAGCCCATGAGATGAGACCATTAATGCACAACCTATAAGCAATGAAATTACCTCTGGTTTTTTTAAAATTTTGAATATTGATCTTTTTGTATCCCCAATTAATTCAAATTTTTTATCTGGAATAGAAAAAGAAAGAAATAATATTATTAACTGAGTAAATAAAAGTGCCCAAACAAGAATGGTGACGCTATATATGTCAATTAAAATACCAAGAAAAAATGAAGCAATAATAAATCCAACAGATCCCCACAAACGAATATTGCTATAGCTTCCATTTGTTGAGGCTAAGTGAGATAGTGTTAAAGATTCAGCCAAAGGTATAGTTGAGCTAGTGAATATACTCATCGACATCATCACCAAAAAAATAAGAAAAAAACTATCTGCCCAGAAAATTCCTACGTATCCTAAGCAGCCAATAAAGGATGCCAACCTTATCCATCTAGCTCTTTTATTAGTATGGTCAGCAAGCCACCCCCAGAAATTTGGTGCAAAAATACGACTTATCTGAAATAAAGAAAGAAGTATTCCAATCTGAAATGCTGTAAAACTTTTTGATTGTAAATATAGCCCCCAATAAGGTACAAATAAACCGACAAAAAAATAATAGAAAAAATAGAAGCGAGATAATCGCCAATATAATGAATGGATCAACTTGGAAATGGATTTATTCTTTTAACATCCATATTTTGTGCTCTATCGCGGAGAACATGATCAATAAGAACTAATGCAAGCATTGCCTCTGTAATTGGAACTGCTCGTATTGCAACACAAGGATCATGGCGACCAGTTGTTTTCATCTGAACAGTCTTGCCCTTAAGGTTAATTGAACTTCTATCTTGTGGAATACTTGATGTTGGCTTAAATGCGACATTTACTTCAATATCTTGGCCAGTAGAAATGCCGCCTAAAATCCCACCCGCATTATTTGATTTAAACCCCTCTTTTGCCATCTCATCACTATGCTCAGTTCCTTTTTGAGCTACGCTAGAAAACCCCGAGCCAACTTCTACGCCTTTCGTAGCATTAATACTCATCATGGCTGAAGCAATATCAGCATCTAATCTAGAAAAAATTGGCTCACCTAACCCAGTGGGCATATTAGTTGCACATACAAATATTTTTGCTCCAACTGAATTCTTATCTGCTCTTACACTATTTAAATAATCTTCTAAGTCTTTTACAATTGATTTATTTGCCACAAAAAATGGATTCTTATTAACATGCTTCCACCCATCAAAAGGAATAATTTTTTCCCCCAATTGTGTCAAGCAAGCTTTAATTTCAACTTTATGATTTTCTTTTAGCCATTTCTTTGCGATAGCACCAGCAGCTACGCGAACAGCAGTCTCTCTTGCGCTAGACCTACCACCACCTCGGTAATCCCTGATTCCATACTTTTGAAGATACGTAAGGTCCGCATGTCCAGGACGGAATATTTCTTTAATCTTAGAGTAATCTTGACTTCTTTGATCATTATTTCTAATAATAAAGCCAATTGGGGCGCCCGTAGTTTTTCCTTCAAAAATACCCGAAAGAATTTCAACCTCATCACTTTCTTTTCTTTGAGTTACAAATTTTGATGTTCCTGGTTTTCGACGATCTAGATCAATTTGTAAATCTGACTCATTTAACTTCATACCTGGTGGGCAACCATCTACCACCCCTCCAATAGCCGAACCATGAGACTCGCCAAATGAAGTTAAAGTAAATAATTTGCCGAATGTATTTCCAGACATAAAAGCCTTAATTGTTTTATTTTGAATTAAATTATATCACTGCAAAGCAAAAAAACCTTTAAGACTCTACAACTAAAAAATCACCTGGTAATAATTTATCAATTTTATAGGGGCCAATTTCTACCCTAATTAACCGGAGAGTTGGATGAGAAACAGCAGCTGTCATTTTTCTAACCTGCCTATTTTTTCCTTCTGAAATTTTAATCTGTACCCATTCAGTTGGTATATTTTTTCTTATTCTTATTGGTGGATCTCTTTCCCAAACCGCCGGCTCAATAATTCTTTCAACTAGAGCAGGTTTAGTAAAATAATCTTTGATTTTCAAACCTGTCCTTAATGCCTCTAATGCCTCATCACTTGGGATATTTTCAACTTGAGCCCAATAAATTTTATACATATCATTTTTTGGATTAGTTATTTTATTTTGTAAAGAGCCATTGTCAGTTAAAATAAGTAAACCCTCGCTATCAGAATCAAGACGGCCAGCAGGGTAAACATTTTTATATGGGATAAAATCTTTTAATGATGCGTAAGTTTTATGCTCTGTAAACTGACTGATTACCCCGTAAGGTTTATTAAATAAAATGATCATCAATTAAAATAAAGTGAGAAAAAAATTTATGTCTAGCAAAATCAAAATTCCAAAAAAAGGTGAGGCCATAAGAATAAATTCTAATTTAGAATTAGATGTTCCTAATCATCCAATCATACCATTTATAACTGGTGATGGAATTGGAATTGATATCACCCCCTCCATGCAGACAGTCATAGATCAAGCAATTAAAAAAGCATATGGTGAAACTAAAAAAATTGAATGGATGGAGGTTTTTGCAGGTGAGAAAGCAACAGAAGTATATGGAAAGAATATTTGGCTACCCGATGAGACTATTGATGCCTTAACAAAATATATTGTTTCAATAAAGGGACCTTTAGAAACTCCTGTTGGGGGTGGTATCCGCTCTTTGAATGTTGCACTTCGACAAAAACTTGACCTATATGTATGTCTAAGACCAATAAACTATTTTATTGGGGTTCCGAGTCCATTAAAAAATCCAGAAAAAACTAATATGGTTATTTTCAGAGAAAATACTGAAGATATATATGCAGGTATTGAATGGGACGCTCAATCACAAGAAGTTAACCAGTTACTTTCTAAGTTTGATGAGTTTGGTGTTAAAGATAAAATCCGCTTTCCTGGTTCTTGTGCTCTAGGAATAAAAGCAGTTTCAAAAGAAGGTAGTCAAAGACTGATTAAAAGAGCAATAGAATATGCAATTACTTATAATAAGAAGTCTGTTACCTTGGTTCATAAAGGAAATATAATGAAATACACCGAAGGTGGCTTTAAGCAATGGGGTTATGAACTTGCAAAAGAAGAGTTTGGTGCGAAAGAGAATGATTTTGGTGAATACAGTTTAAGTAACGGGTTGGTTATCAAAGATTGTATTGCGGATGCATTTCTTCAAGAAATTCTATTAAAACCTGAAGAGCATGATGTAGTTGCAACATTAAATCTTAACGGAGATTATATTTCTGATGCATTAGCTGCACAAGTTGGCGGAATAGGAATTTCACCAGGAGCAAATCTATCTGATTCAATTGCTATATTTGAAGCCACACATGGCACTGCCCCAACTATTGCTGGCAAGAATATTGCTAATCCAAGCTCTTTAATTCTTTCAGCACAAATGATGTTAGAGCATATGAACTGGATTGAAGCAGCAGATATATTAAACATCTCTTTTCGTGAAACATTGGAAAAAAGACAAATGACTGCCGACTTTGCTTCACAAATCAAAGACTGTAAAGCATTATCAACAAAAGAATTTGCAATTGCATTAATTGCAAATATAAAAAAAGGTTCCTAGGAACCTTTTAATTTAAGCTTTTTGGATATTTGAAGCTTGCTTACCTTTAGGACCATCAGTCACTTCGAAAGACACTCTGTCTCCTTCTTTTAAACTTTTGTATCCCTCTTCTACTATTGCAGAAAAGTGAGCAAATAAATCATCTCCGCCATCATCTGGAGTGATAAAACCAAAACCTTTTGAATCATTGAACCACTTAACTATTCCTTCAGCCATTACGATACATCCTTTACAAATTTGGGAGGCCCCTAAAGTTTAGATCAAGAGAGTGAAAGTGAGAAGCTTAAAAAATTAAGAAAAACACAAAATATTACTTGAAACCAAACACCTGAGTCGTATTTTCATAGATTCAAGATAAATGTCAAGTTTTTTTACAAATTAAAAAAAAGAAATTTAATCATTATTGTAAATATTCTTCTAACTGTTTGTATGGTATTGCTCCGGGGACCCTTTTACCATTAGGCAAAATAATTGTTGGTGTAGAAGAAATTCCTAAATCTTTCCCTAATTTTACAATTTTATTTATTGGTGTTTTACAATCGCCAGGATTTTTTGGAAGCTTGTCCTTGAAAATGTATTCGCTCCAAGCTTTAGCTCGATCTTTAGCACACCATATTTTTTTTGATTTTTCTTCAGCTTCTGGATGAATGGCTAATGGATATAAAAATGTATATATAGTTATGTTGTCTATATTAGATAACTCTTTTTTTTCAAGTCTTTTACAATAAGGGCAGTCTACGTCAGAAAAAATCGCTATTTTTCTTTTACCATTACCTTTGACAACTTTAATTGCATCTGAAAAAGGTAAATCGTTAAAATTAATGCGGGTTAACTCTTCCAGCCTAAGCTCAGTTAAGTCAATTTTGGTTTTTGGGTCTACTACACGCCCTTCCACGATTAAAAAATCAAAAGTATCATTCGTATAAATAATTTGGCTCCCTATAAAAACTTCATACAAATCGTTATAATCTGTTTTTTCTATACTTTTTATAGGTAATTCTGGATAAGTATTTTTCATAACCTCTCTTAATGCATCTTCATCAGCAAATGTGGTGAGGGAAACTAAGAGGCACATAAAAGTTAGTATAATTTTAATCATAAAATTGCCTTTTTAATAAGAAATTTTTTAATGTTATCTTTGGTATCTAGCAGCTTAATTCCTCTAGTTAAAGCTTGATTGATAAGCTTACTTTTACTTGAAAATGCCCACTGTAATCCAGAAGTCAATTTGCTAAACTGAAACGTGTCTATTCTACGTGACCTTTCAAAGCGGCGCAAAAATCCTGCGAGGCCAAGATCTTGATAATGTGTAGATTTGAGGCATTTTTCAAAATCAATAATATCTCTAATGCCTAAATTTAATCCCTGCCCAGCAAGAGGATGTATAGAATGGGCAGCATTGCCCATTAATACAACTCTTTTATCAAAAAATTTATCATTTAAAACCATTGTTAAAGGAAAATTACTTCTATTAGAAATATTAGATATTTCTTCAAAATCACCACCTATAATGCCTTTCAGTTTAATTATAAATTCTGAATCGCTCATATCATTTAGTTTTTCGAAAAAATCTTGATTACAAGACCATACAACGGAGATAGTTATTGGTGAAATCGGCAATAAAGCCAAAATACTATCTTCTAAAAAATATTGCTTAGCGTTTTTTCCTGTATCTTTGAGCGTTTTAAAATTAAAAACTATCGCATTTTGATTGAAATTTTTAATTTTTTTTCTAATATTGAGATGTTCTTTTATTTTAGAATTTGCTCCGTCACATGCTACTAAAATTGATGCATGAATGCTTTCTTTTTCTAATTTAATTAAAACCTCATCTGACGAATTATCTAAATTTATTTTCTTTGGTTCTGGAAAAATTTTAATATTTTCAGAGGTTAATTTTGTCTGAATCTCTTGCATTAGTTTTTTCTCAGAAACCATATAGGCTAAAGCAGGTTGGAAAACTGAATCTGCACTTAGGTTAGCTCTCGAATCTTGTCGAATAATTTCAATATTTTTTATAGGGTGCAAGGATGTAAAAAAATTTTCTCTTATCCCGATAGTTTTCATCCAATCGACCGATCCTGGACTTAATGCATAGGTTCTATCTACCCCCTTTTTAGCATCTGATTTAATTTGATAAACCTCAAAGCCATTTCTTTTAAGACAAAGGCTTGCCAAGTTTCCAATAACCCCGCCCCCATAAACAATCACTCTATTAAGTGATTTATTTTCCATAACTCATTTTCTTTACAAATCTTTTTTTTATTGGCGGAATAAGGTCTAACAAAGACAGCGCCATCCCTCTAATTTTATTTACCCCAATAAAGTCATTTGAAAAAAGTGTTACCAAAGCTTCTGTAAACCTTAAAGTGTTTTTTGTTTCTTCTTTTCTCATGTGATTAAATTTATCAATCATTAATTTAAGATCTAAATTGATATTTTTTTTGATGCAATCTGATAGTATTAATGCATCTCTTATCCCTGTATTCAAGCCCTGTCCAGCAACTGGGTGCATTATTTGAGCAGAATTTCCTATAATAGCAATATTTTCTTCTGGGTACTTTGAAACAAAGGACTGTCTTAGGGGAAAAGTAACTCTTTTTTCAGATAGTTTGAAATTTCCTACACGATCACCAAAATATTGTTGAAGTGCTATCAAAAATTCCGAGTTAGCAATCTGGCTTAATCTCATTATTTCATTTTTCGGCCCTGTCCAAACTAAAGAATACTGGCCATTAAGATTTGGTAGCAGTGCCATTGGTCCCATATTGGTAAATCGCTCATATGCAATATTAGAATGTGGCATATCAGTTTCTACATGTGTAACTAATGCACTATGTTCAAAAAATTTATTAGTTCTCGTAATATTGATACCATTAATTTCTGCGCAACCGCCATCGGCCAATACAAGTAAATCACAATTTAATGACTTTTCTTTAGATTTGCATTTAAATCTTAATTTTTGTTTTTTTTCACTACTCGTAAATGAAATTACCTCTGAATTATAAAGGGCGTCAATATTTTTTGAATTAAATATTTTTTTTTGAAGGGCTCTGACGAGGTCGCCATATGAAATAATGTAACCCAATGCCTCCTGATCAAACTCTTCTGCTTTCATTAAAGACCTACCAAAAGTCCCTTTTTGACTAGTGTGAATAGTTTTAATGGGAGTTAATCTATCCACTAAATCTTTCCATACATCAATTTTTTCTAAAATAAATTTAGTACCATTTGATAATGCCAATGCCCTCTTATCACTATTTGTTTGGATTTGTGGATTAGATTCTAGTATGACTATTTTAGAAGCTTGAGATTTATTTAATAAAGCAAAAATTGCTCCAACTGGGCCTCCGCCAATTATCGCTATCGTTTTATTCATTTAAACTACCTACTATATCCTCCAAATCTTCAACCTCTTTTGGAGCATTTTTACTGAGAACCTTGTTGCCAGTGGCTGTTACTAAAACATCGTCTTCGATTCTAATGCCAATCCCCCAAAATTCTTTAGGTATATTACTATTGGGCTTGATGTAACAACCAGGCTCAACAGTTAAAACGTTGCTATCCTTAAATTTTACAGGCTTTGACTTGTTGCCTTTTAATGGATCATCAAAATATTGCCCGGCATCATGAACATCTAAACCCAACCAATGACTAGTTCGATGCATAAAAAATTCTTTATAAAGCTCATTTTCAAAGATCTCATCACGAGAAGCGTTTAATATTTTTAAGTCAATCAGTCCATTAACAATTTGCTCAATAGCCGCGATATGCGGGCCATCGAAATAGTTACCGGGTATAACTTTTTTAATAGCTTCTTTTTGAGCATTAAGAACAATCTGATAAATATCTTTTTGTGCAGGGGAAAATTTTCCATTAATAGGGTATGTTCTTGTAATGTCAGAAGCGTAGCTTTCTAGTTCGCATCCAGCATCAATTAACAACAAATCGCCATCATTTAAAATGCTATTATTTTTTACATAGTGAAGGGTGCATGCATTGTTGCCTGAAGCAACAATAGAGCTATACGCTGGGTATCTTGCACCGTTTTGCATAAAATGATTTAAGATTTCCCCTTCAATTTGATATTCGTATTTACCTGGCTTTGTTATTCTCATTGCATGGATATGTGCTTGCGCAGCAATATTGGCTGACTTTTGCATAATATTAATCTCGCCCTCGCTTTTAAGTTGTCGCATTGCATCTAATGTTTTGCTTAAATCGCGATAGTCATTCTCAGCACTTTTTTTGCTAAGCCAATTTTGGACATTTAAGATTGTTTTCATTCCACTATTCGATGGAATCTTTGATGGTATACAGTAAATGTTTTTATTGGGTATATAATTTTTAAGAATCTTAGGGGCTATTTTATCGACCTCATCAAGAGAATATGCTTCATCAAATAGAAATTCCCTTGCTGCTTCTTCAGGTCCATGAATATACCCATTCCATATTTCTTTACTTTCTTCTTTGGGTTTGCAAAAAATAACAGACCTAGGCTGGCTGCCTCCTAATATGAAAATTACTGCTTCAGGCTCAGAAAATCCAGACAAGTAATGGAAGTAACTGTCAGACCGGAATGGATAATCACAATCCCTATTCCTTGAAGATTCATCCGAATTAGAAATTATGGCTATTCCATCCCCTAGCATATCTCCTAAATTTTTTCTTCTATTTTGAAATTCTTTATAAGCGCTCATATTATTTTATTTTATTTTATTTATAGTCGTAAGTCTTTCAGGTGTTCCAATGTCTGACCAAATTCCCTCAAATAATTCACCTTTAATCAAAGATTGGGGTATAGAGCTTTTAAGTAATGGGAATAGCTGCATTTTTATTCCTGATTCTATCTGATTAAAAAACCTAGGATGATAAACAGCGATTCCTGAAAAAGTGTACATAATATTAGAATTGAATGTTAAATAATCATTTCCTAAAAGCCCGAAATCGCCAGCTTGATTATGCTCAGGGTTTCTTACGAGGATTAAATATCCATCGCTACTATTATTTAAATTAATTAATTTTAACTTTGCATAGTCAAAATTTGAAAAAATGTCTGCGTTAATTACTGCAAATGGATCTTTACCAAGCAATGGTAAGGCATTTTTAATGCCTCCTGCTGTTTCTAAGATCGGATTTTCCTCTGAATAAGTCACTTTTAATTGCCACCTCGACCCATCACCAACAAAATCTTTAATTATTTTAGGTAAATAACAAACATTAATTACAATATCCTTAAATCCTGTAGTTGATAGTTTTTCAAGATGCCATTCGATTAATGGCTTTCCTCTAGCGCTAATAAGTGGCTTAGGGATATTTTTCGTAAGACTTCCCATTCTCTCTCCTCGACCAGCAGCTAAGATCATTACCTTCATTTAACTAACAACCTTATCTAAAATTCTTCTTAAAGGGTGAAGGCTTTTGTATCTCTCAGATGTAAACATTAAATATTTTTCAACCAGAGGTATATCTTTAAGGTACTGATCTTTTTTATCACGAATAGATAGTCTTGAGAAAATACCTAAAATTTTTAAGTGCCTTTGAACCCCCATCCATTCAAAATCTTCATAAAAGCTTGAAAAATCTTCATTTTTTATCAATCCTGCCTGTTTCGCTTTTTCCCAATACCGAACTGATTGATCCAATACAAAATCTTCATCCAATTCGATATAGGCATCTTTTAAAAGTGAAACAAGATCGTAGGTCAAAGGCCCTACAACAGCATCTTGATAGTCCAATATACCGAGATTATCTTCCTCTATAAACATTAAGTTTCGGCTGTGATAATCCCTATGAATAAAACACTTATTTTGTGTGAGCGTCTTTTTCGAGATTAATGAAAATATTTCATGGACTACCGCTTGGTCTTCGAGTTTAAATTTTTTAAATTTTGCAAGATACCATTCTGGAAATAATAACATCTCACCTAATAACAAATCCTCTGAATAATCCTGAAGCCCTTTAATATCTACTTTAGTTTGAATTTCTAATAAAGAATGAATTGCTTTGGAATATAGATTACGAGAATTATTGCTATCAAGAACATCTAAAAAAGTTTGGCTTCCAAAATCAGTCATTAATATAAATCCTAATTCGGTATCAAAAGAAATAATCTTGGGTGCGTTAATCTCTGCGTTAACAAGCTTATTAGTTATATTTATAAAGTGATCTATTCTTTCTAAGTCAGGTGGTGCATCCATCAAGATATATGTTTTATTATTGGAAATTATTCTAAAATAGCGCCTAAAGCTAGCATCAGATGACGCAGGTACCACCTTAAAGTCTTGATTTAATTTGCTTTTAATCCATTTTTCTATAATTTCTATTCTATCCACAGCGCCCTCATTCAGTTATAAATAATCGGTTTTTTAAAATTACCTGAGTTATAATCCATAACTCACTGATTTATATTAGCTTTTGTATGAAAAATAAGATAATAAAAGAATATGCCAAAAATGACTATATCAGGTTTAGATTGATACATTGACTTCATCCATAAGAAAAAATTATTTTATGATTGTTTTAATGCTATTTTTAAATAGCACGTTCTCCTATGGGGAAGAGCAATTTAGCGATGACACTCTTTTGATGGAAGGAGATTCTCTTGAAAATACTTTAGATCGCAAACTAAAGGCTTCAGGAAATGCGGTTTTAAAAAAAAATGGCAGGACTATTAATGCGGACCTTATCGAATATGATCAAGTATCTGATGAGCTCTATGCTACTGGTAACGTGAGTATTGAAGGGGGTGGGGTTAAATTAACTGGTTCTTCGTTAGAGTTATCTGTTAAAGATAATATTGGTGTCATTCCTAACGCATCATTCTCACCCTCCCTAGAAAGTTCAAGCAATATTTTTAGTAATAAAATGCGAGGCAAGGCTAAAGTCATATTTCTTGAAGGTGAAGATAAAAAACGATTACAAAATGCTTCAATAACATCGTGTGCCGCAGGTCAAGATGACTGGTTTATTAAAGCATCGGAAATTGAAATTAATGATAACTCAAAAATAATAACTGCTAAGAATGCCAAACTTGAACTTAAAGGAGTTCCCATCTTATATTCTCCTTTATTAAATTTTTCTTTTAATGATGATAGAAAATCAGGTTTTTTAACACCGTCTCTTGGAACAACATCTAGAAGTGGCTTGGAATCATCAATACCATATTATTTTAATCTGTCCCCAACTAGTGACGCTACTATTACTCCAAGGTATTTTGGCAAGAGAGGTTTGCAGATGCAGGGGGAATATAGGTACTTAAATAAAACTTATTCGGGAACAAATAATCTTGAGTATATGAATAAAGATAGCGCTACTGACAAAGCTAATCGATATTATGCAAAAATCTATCACAAACAAAATTTAACCGAGAATATTAGTGGTGGCTTGAGGGTGGAAAAAGTTTCTGATGATAATTATTTTTCAGATATGTCATCATTGATATCATCAACTAGTAAGGTAAATCTCCCGCAAGAGGCATATCTTAACTATTCAACAGATAAATTAAATATTAATTTTATTGCCCAAAGGTACCAAAATCTAACAACTACTAGCTCTCCTTATGAAAGGCTTCCGAGCTTAAGCATTAATCATTCAGATGAGTATGAAAATTTTAATGGATTTTCAAGTTTTGAAACAGGTCTTGGTATGTCGTTAACACAATTCGAAAGAAATCATAACTTCGTAGCTTCATCGACAGATAAAAATATCACAGGGACAAGATTTGTTGTGAACCCAAGTATATCTGTGCCATTTGAAAAAAGTTATGGTTACGTTAAACCTAAGCTTATGATGAATCTAAGAAAATATGAGCTTGAAGGTGGCTCAACAAATTCTAAATCTATGGCAATTCCAACACTCTCAGTGGATAGTGGGATGTATCTTGACAAAAAGTTAGACTTTGCTGGGCAAGCCTTTACTCAAACACTTGAGCCAAGAATATTTTATTCTTATACTCCATACAAAAATCAAGAAGCTTTACCTATGTTTGACAGTGCTTTAACAGACTTAAATTTAGAAAGCTTATTTATTGAAAACCAGTTTGTTGGTAGTGACAGGATTATGGACTCTAATCAGTTTACTATTGCCGCAACAACAAGGTTTATAGATAACAAGGGGCTTGAAAGATTAAATGCTACTTTAGCTCAAAGATACTATATGTCAGATAGAAAAGTATTAAAAGAGGCTCAATATGCAAACTCAGTAATTCAAAGTGACTCATCGGATCTGTTCTTGACTGCGACAGCTTATCTAAATAAAGCCTTAAGGGTGAATGGTGCGATTCAATATAATCCTGATGAAAGCTCAACTAATCGTGCCACTTTCAAAGCAAGTTACTCGCCTCATCCAGGAAAATTAATCGATGCAAGCTATAGATTAATTAGGAACCCTATTGATATCAATAACGATATCAAGCAAATTAATTTAGCCGGCCAATGGCCTATAGGGCAGGGTTTTTATACCATCGGTCGATATAACTATGATATTAAACAATCCAGAGTGGTCGAGTCATTGGGTGGTTTAGAATATGACGGAGGATGTTGGACTTCAAGACTGGTTCTTAATAGGCTAGCATTAGCCACAACAGAAAAACCTAACTATACATTGTTCATGCAGATTGAGCTTGGGGGCTTAGGCTCTTTAGGAGCAAGTAATGACAGTAATTTATTTGATGTTTTAAATAGAAATGTACCAGGAGCATCATTCGCATCAAATATTCCAGATCAATATAGGAAAGAAAATCTAAATTAATGAATAAAAATATTTGTTTAGCTTTATTTTATTTTATTACAATATTTCAAGTAAGCCAAAATTTATTATCAAATGAGCAATACCGAGAACTTGATAGAGTCGTCGCAATAGTAGAAAAAGAGGTTATAACTGAAGTAGAGCTTCAAGAGTCAATAAAATCAGCATTAGCTTTTTCAAAAAAAGAAAATATATCTGGGGATCAATATAAGGATTTGGTTAGGGCTGATGTATTAGATAAGCTAATTCATAAAAGTTTAATTGAGCAATATGGAGCTCAAGCTGGATATAGTGTAGACCAAAAAAAAATAGATGCATTTCTAAAAAATATTTCGAAAAAAAATAATACAACTGTTGAAGGATTGCAAAAAATAATTGAAAAGGATGGGCTAAAATTTGGCAGATTTATTGATAATATCCGATACGAATTACTCCTAAAGGAAATAAAAAGTAAGGAGATTAGCAGTCAGATTAATATTTCAGCCTTTGAAGTAGACTCTCAATTACGTAAAAATTCAGTATTAAATCCAGATATTTTTAATCTATCTCATATATTAATTCAAAATTCTAATGATGCATCAGTATCTGAACTTGAAGCCAACTACGAAAAGAGTATGGAGGTATACAAAATACTCTTATCAAACAAAAATTTTGAAGATGTGGCTAAAAAATATTCAAATGATTCGACAGCTAAATCTGGAGGAAATATTGGCTGGAAAAAAGAGCAGGATCTACCTGGACTATTCAACGCTCAAATAGCTAAAATTGATGTAGGAGAAATAACTAAACCATTCAAATCTCCAAACGGATTTCATATATTAAAAATAAATGAAAAAAAAGGTATCAAAAAAAAGAAAGTGTTAATTAAACAAACTAAATTAAGGCACATCATAATTAAGCAAAATGAAATAACTCCAGAAGAAGAAATACTAAAACGATTAAATCGTTTTAGAAGTTTAATTAGTGACGGAAGCGAAAGCTTTGAAAATATTGCAAAAAAATATTCAGAAGATGGTTCATCAGCAGATGGGGGCGATCTTGGCTGGGTTAGTCCTGGAACGACCCTTCCAATTTTTGAAAGTACTTATGATGCTCTAAATATTGATGAAATTAGTAAGCCAATTAATACACCTTTAGGATGGCACTTAATTCAAGTCACTGATAGACGAGAAAATGATTTAACTGATGAATCTTTTAAGTACTCAGCCAAAATGCAATTAATCAATCAAAAAACTGAGCTTATTTTTAAAGATTGGATAAAGCAGTTAAGAGACCAATCGTTTGTTGATATAAGATTGATGCAAGATTGAAGAAAGCTATTGCAAAAATTTTAATTGTTTCAGGAGAGCCGGCAGGGATTGGTTTAGACTTATGCGTAGAATTAGCTTACAAAAAATTTGATGCTGAAATTAGTATATTAACTAATTGCATTGCACTTTTAGATAGGGCTCGACTTCAAAAAAAGAAAATTAAAATATTAACAAAACCTACCTTACACGCAGGTAAGGGAGGTTTACAAATAATTGATGTTCCCTACGAAAAAAAAGTAATTCCTGGAAAGATAGAAAAATTTAATTCATTAGCGCAATTATCTGCAATTGATATTGCTGTTAATGCTTGCATCGAGAAAAAATATGATGCACTTGTAACGCTTCCTGTAAATAAGAAAATACTTTCTTCTTCTGGGGGAAAGTTTACAGGGCATACAGAATATATCTCACGACTTTGTGGAACTCAAAATAAAGAAGTGATGTTGCTTGTCAATAACAATAACTTTAGAGTTGCATTAGTTACAACACATATAGCCCTGGCAGATGTTCCCAAATCAATTACAAAAAATAAATTAGAGCAAACAATTAAAACATTAAATAATGACTTAATAAATAATTTTAAGATAAAGAGGCCAAAGATAACTATTACAGGATTAAATCCTCATGCTGGAGAAGGTGGTGAGTTTGGAACTGAAGAGAAACGGATAATAATGCCAGTAATAAATAAACTTATAGGTGAAGGTCTGTATTTAACAGGACCGATTCCTGCTGATACAGCATTCACAGAGAAGTACATGAAACAAACTGATAGCTTTCTTGCAATGTACCATGACCAGGGACTAGCTCCATTCAAAGCTCTTTCTTTTAATCATGGAGTTAATACAACTTTAGGACTACCAATCATTCGAACCTCGGTGGACCATGGAACTGCGCTAAACTTAGTTGGTTCAAAGAAGATTAATGCGAATAGTTTTTTCGAATCTATTGCTTTAGCAATTACTCTAACCAAAAATAAAAAAAAATGATACGCGCAAAAAAAAAGTTTGGTCAAAATTTTTTAATTGATCAACAAATTATTAAACAAATAATAGATTCAATAAATCCTAATCAGAAACAATCTATCCTTGAGATTGGTCCTGGCCTTGCTGCATTGACAATACCATTATTAAATAAATTAAATCATATTGACGTAGTTGAAATTGATATAGATATGGTCAAGTATTTAGAAAAAAATATACCTTCTTCAAAAATAACAATATATCAAGAAGACATCCTAGATTTTGATGAGCAGCGCCTTTCGGAATTTGATTTTATTATTGGGAACCTACCATACTATATTTCAACTCCAATTCTCTTAAAGATTGCAAAGAGTAAGAAAAATAATGCAGGCCTCTTCTTTATGCTCCAAAAAGAAGTTGCTGAAAGAGTTTCCGCTGTACCTTCAACTAAAATGTATGGTCGTCTCTCCTCAATGCTACAATATTTTTATGAAATAGAATTGCTATTTGATATTCCTGCTGATGCTTTTAATCCCATACCGAAAATTACCTCTTCTTTTGTTAGGTTCACTCGCAGAAATTCTGAAGAATTAAATGCTTTAAATGATGATAATTATGAAAGAGTAATCAAGCTAGCCTTTCAACAAAAAAGAAAAACCTTAAAAAACAACTTTAAAGGAGTTCTTGATGATGCTGATTTCTTAAATTTATCTATAGACCCATCAATAAGAGCAGAGACTCTTTCAGTACATAAGTTTATTAGCATCGAGAACTATTTAACTCGAAGAAAATTATCTTTTTGATTACTGTTATAATTTTTAATTTATTGGGATAGAAGTAATGAAAATAATTTTATTAGGTGCGCCCGGAGCAGGTAAAGGAACTCAGGCAACTTTTCTTAAAACAAAATTTAATATTCCTCAAATATCCACTGGTGATATGTTGAGATCTGCTGTAACAAATAAAACAGAGCTTGGTGTTTCAGCAAAAGATTATATGGACCGAGGAGTTTTGGTACCTGATGATCTTATAATTACTCTTGTTAAATTAAGAATTAATGAAGATGATTGTAAGAATGGTTTCTTATTAGATGGCTTTCCAAGAAGTATTCCTCAGGCTCAAGCAATGAAGGATATTGGTATCGATATTGAGTATGTTATTGAAATTCAAGTTCCTGATGAAGTCATAATTGAAAGATTGAGTGGGAGAAGAATTCATCTTGAGTCTGGAAGGATTTACCATATAAAATACAACCCACCAATTGAAGAAGAAAAAGATGATATTACTGGCGAACCTCTAATTATTAGAGATGATGATATTAAAAAAACAATATTGAAGAGATTGGAAACATACCATCAGCAAACAGAACCGCTAGTTTCCTTTTATTCTAGTTGGTCGAATGAAAATATAGAAAACTCACCTATATTTATTAGTGTTGAGGGAGCAAAATCACCAAATAAAATTAAGAACGAGCTAAATGAGAAACTATCAAAATAATGAATACTGAATACGAATTTAAAAAAATTGAATCGAATATTCAAGCAAAATGGAAAACTTCTAATACTTTCGCAGCATCTGAAAGTAGCAAATTACCGAAATTCTATGCGTTGTCGATGTTTCCATATCCTAGCGGAAAATTACATATGGGGCACGTAAGAAACTATACGATCGGTGATGTTATATCGCGATATAAAAGAATGAATGGATTTAATGTTTTACAACCAATGGGGTGGGATGCTTTTGGGTTACCTGCAGAAAATGCAGCAATTAAAAATAATACAGCGCCTGCAAAGTGGACAAATGAAAATATCAATCATATGCGCTCACAGCTTCAACAGTTAGGTCTTTCAATTGATTGGGATAGAGAAATTTCAACGTGTAATATTGATTATTACAAATGGGAGCAATGGCTTTTTATCAAACTATATGAAAAAGGCTTGATATACAAAAAAACTTCCATAGTTAATTGGGACCCTGTTGATCAAACTGTCCTTGCTAATGAACAAGTTGTAGATGGAAAAGGTTGGCGCTCAGGCGTGGAAGTCCAAAGAAAAGAAATTCCACAATATTTTATGAAAATTACTGATTATGCTGACGAACTCCTCGAAGGTCTCGAAAACTTAAATGAATGGCCTGAGAAGGTAAAAACAATGCAAAGGAACTGGATAGGTAAGAGTACAGGGTGTGAAATTAAATTTGATCTGCCCTCTTCTACTTCAATTAAGGTTTACACAACCAGGCCCGATACTTTAATGGGAGCAACTTATCTTGCGATAGCCCCTGAACATAATCTAAGTATTGAATTAGCTGAAAATAACCCAGCAATTAAAAAATTTACTAAAGAGTGCGAAAAAACAGGTGGCTCTGAAGCTAAAATTGGTGCTGAAGAAAAAAAGGGAATATTTTCAGGAGTTTATGCAATTCACCCATTAACTAATAACAAAATACCTGTATGGATTGCAAACTATGTCCTAATAAACTATGGAGATGGTGCAATAATGGCTGTACCCGCACATGATGAAAGAGATTTTGAATTCGCTCAAAAATATAAATTACCAATACAACAAGTAATTGAATCAAATGAGTATAAAGCTAGTGTAATTGAGAATGTCAGATTAGATGGATCTAAAGCTTATACAGGAACTGGTAATTTAATAAATTCAAATGAATTTGATGGGCTGTCTCACGAGAAGGGAGCAGATGCCATTATAAAAAAATTAGAGTCGTTAAAAAAGGGTAAAAAGAAAATCAATTTCCGCCTTAGGGATTGGGGAATATCAAGACAAAGGTATTGGGGTTGCCCTATTCCAATGATTTATTGTGAAGAGTGTGGTGATATTGCGGTTAATGAAAGCGACCTTCCTGTTAGGCTTCCTGAAGACGTTAGGATGAATGACTCTGATGTTGGGTCCCCTCTAAATAAATTGTCTGAATTTTATTCATGCATTTGTCCAAAATGTGGTAACAATGCAAAAAGAGAAACTGATACATTGGATACTTTTTTTGAATCTTCATGGTACTTTGCAAGATACGCCTCGTTTGACCAAAAAAATAAAATGCTTGATGACAGAGTGAATTATTGGCTTCCAGTTGATTATTATGTAGGTGGAGTCGAGCATGCAATTCTGCATCTCTTATATGCCAGATTTTTTAATAAGGTTCTAAGCGATCTTGGCTTAGTGAAATCAAAAGAACCATTTAAAAAATTACTAACCCAAGGGATGGTTTTAAAGAATGGTACTAAGATGTCAAAATCTCAAGGGAATACAGTTGACCCACAAGAGCTTATTGAGAAATATGGTGCTGATACAGCAAGGCTGTTTATAATGTTTGCAGCACCGGCAGAGCAAAGTTTGGAGTGGTCTGATCAAGGGATTGAAGGTGCGCATAGGTTTTTGAAGCGTTTATGGGGTATTGTTCATAGTCATATTGAAACAAAAAATATTAGAAAAGAAAATAAAAGTAGTGATTCGGAAAAAAATATAAAAGAAGTAAAGTATAAATTACACACAACCCTTCAAAAAGTAACGGATGATCTTGAGCGAAGAAATAGTTTTAACACAGTAATATCATCAGTAATGGAGCTTTTAAATTTTGTAAATGATTCTGATAAAGAAAAAACATTACCTTATGCATTAAAACAAGAGGTATTAGAGGATATTTTATTGATTCTCAATCCATTCGTGCCCCACATTTCTGCAGAGCTTTGGAGTTATATTAAGGAAAACTCTAATATAGATCAAATAGCGTGGCCAAAAGTAGACAAAAATGCCCTTGTACAAGATGAAATAAAAATAGTTATTCAGGTGAACGGAAAGCTAAGAGGAAATATGATAATATCAACTGAAGAAAATCAAATTAGTATCAAAGAGAAAGCGATGGAAGTACATACTGTGAAAAAATTTATAGGTAATAAAAGTGAAATAAAAAAAATTATCTATATTAAAAATAAACTTATTAATATTGTTGTTCGTTAATTAAAAAACATGAAAAATTTCTATAGTTTTATAATATCCCTTCTCCTTTTAGTTAATATTAGCTCGTGTGGCTACCAACTTCGAGGCACTGAGGAAGTAAATTTTGAATCAATTTCAATAGATGGAGGATCATCAAGTTTTGTAAAAATATTAAAGAAAAAATTTAAACAATCAGGTGTTAAAGTACAAGAGAAAAATTCAGAGAAAACCCTCGAGATAACTAATGACACTTTTACAAAAAAAATTCTCTCATTAAGTTCAGCTGGGAAAGTAAGAGAATATCAAATTAATTATAAAATTTCATTTAGATTTAAATCGCAAGATGGTGAATGGAGTAATTCAATAAATCTTGAAGCAAGCCGAGATTTTACTTATGATGACAAGAATGTAATTGCAAAAACAGAAGAAGAAACGCGCTTAGTTAAGGGCATGCAAGACCAGATTATTAGAACAATAGTTACTCAAATATCGGTTCTAAAGTAAATAAATGGAAGCTATTTTTGCGCCAAAAAATATAATAAAAAAAATTCAAGGTTTAAATAAAAATTGCGTAATTATTTTAGGCGATGAGCCTGTAATTTCGAATCATATTAAAAGAGATATTAAAAACTATACTGATTTAAACAATATTGAATATAAATTAATTAGCTTTGACTCCTCCAATAAATTAGACCAAATCAAACCATTATTTGAGAATACTTCTTTGTTCTCAAATAAAATAATATTTAGTATCTCAATCGCCTCTGGAAGAGTTTTAGAGGAAACAAAAAAATTTCTTGTTAAAGTAATTTCAGAGAATAGTAATGACTTCTTTATTATACATTTTCATAATTCCACAAAAGAACTAATAAAATCTACTTGGTTTACCAAAATAAAAGAATCATCAATTCAATTAGAAGCAAACGAACCGAATACGCAACAAATTCAGGGAGCAATAAAAGCTCGAGCAAATTTTTATAATTTAAGCCTAGATGATGAATCATCATTACTGCTTTCGAATTTGTCATTAGGTAATTTACTAGCTGCAGAAAATGAAATAATTAAGTTATCTTTATTGGGTATAAAAAACGATATAGATATAAAAGAATTAATATCGCATATATCAAATGGTTCTAAATTTGATAGTTTTAAGCTACTAGATTACTGCATGTCGGGCCAAATAAAAAAAACAGCTCAAGCATTGTCGTATTTTGAAGAAGAAGGGCTGGAACCTTTAATTTTAAATGGGATGTTTTCATGGGTTTTCACTGCAATTTCTAAATTAAAGTTTTCTTCGGATAGCTCGGTTACTAATGCAAATTTAATAGAATTACGTATATTTGGAACAACCCAAGAATTAGTTAGAACTTCGCTTACTATACTTTCATCAAGACAAGTTGCAGCAAGTTTAATTAAAATTAAAGAGATTGATTTAATTTGCAAAGGTATGTGTATTGGCGATCCTTGGTTAGAAATAAATAGATTTGTATTTGGAATCTCTCGCCTATTTAACAAAAAATCAGCGTAAAATATTTTAATGAATATAAAAAATTACATGCTTAACATTGGGCAAAAAGCAAAGAAGGCCAGCTTTAAGATGGCATCTGCAACAACCATACAGAAAAATAAATTTTTAAATAATTTAGGCAATAGAATTCTTCTTGAAGAAGCTAAGATTATTGCTGCCAATATGAAAGATCTAACTCAAGCCTCAAAAGATCAAAAGGATGAAGCATTTATTGACCGTCTAACTTTAAATAAAAAAAATATAATTGCTATGGCAGATGGATTATTTCAGATTGAAAAATTAGACGATCCAATTGGTCAAATCAGTAACCAAAGAACTATGCAATCAGGTATAAAAGTGAGTCAAATGAGAGTTTCCCTTGGAGTTATAGGGATGATATATGAATCAAGGCCAAACGTAACTATTGATTCCGCTGGACTATCCATAAAATCTGGAAATGCAATAATTTTAAGGGGTGGTTCTGAGGCAATTAACTCTAATACATATCTAGGTGAATTAATTACTCAATCATTAAAAGAAACTGGGTTTCATTCTAGCTCAGTACAGATTGTTGAAATGACTGATCGAGAAGCAGTAAGTGAACTTATTACAATGAGTAACTTTGTTGATGTCATAATTCCGCGCGGCGGAAAGAGTTTGATAAAGAAAATAACTGAAGATGCGAAGATTCAAGTTATTAAGCATCTTGATGGAAATTGCCACATCTATGTTGACGAATTTGCTGATATTGATTCAGCAATTAATATTGTTGATAATTCTAAAACACAAAGGCTTGGGACTTGTAACACATTAGAGTCGCTCGTTATTTCATCGAAAATAGCAAAAGATTTTTTGCCAAAAATACAAAAAATATTTAACAGTAAAAAAATAGAGATGCGTGTATGTCCTGAAACAAAAAAAATTACTCCTGATGCTAAAGATGCCAAAGAAGAAGATTATTATACGGAATATGAAGGCCCTATTATTTCGATTAAGATTGTCAACTCAATTGATGAAGCAATTGAACATATCAACAAGTATTCTTCACAACACACAGAGTCAATCATTACAAAAAATCAGGAAAATGGTCAAAAATTTATCAGGGAAATTGATTCATCAAGTGTCATGATAAATGCTTCAACTCGTTTTGCTGATGGTTTTGAGTATGGTTTAGGTGCTGAAATTGGTATATCAACTGATAAATTTCATGCTAGAGGTCCGGTTGGGCTTGAGGGGCTAACCTCACTAAAATATATTGTAATAGGAACGGGTCAGATTAGAAAATAACAATGGTAGATAATAATCTAATTGGTTTGTATGGAGGGGCTTTCGATCCCATTCATAAAGCTCACATATCAATAGCTCAAAACTGTATAAAAATAATTGGTTTAAATAAAATTATTTTTATACCTACTGGTAATTCACCTAATAATAAAATAATGAGTGCTCATCATCACAGACTAGAGATGTTAAATATAGTTTGTAAAGATAGTTTTTTTGAATATTCAGATTTTGAAATTAAAGAATATTTAGAGCAAAAAAAAATATCCTATACAATTGATACCCTTAAATATTTTAAAAAAAAGACTGGTTCTACTTTACTTTTTATTCTTGGCACTGATGCTTTTTCAACTATAAACTCTTGGTATAAATGGAATGAAATATTAAGCTACTGTCATTTAGTTTTAATTGAGAGGGGTATTGAGAAATCAGATATAAAAACAATGTCAACAGAGGTACAAAAATTTTTTAAAGATAATATTACTACTGATATTAATGATCTTAAAAAAAATACTCATGGAGCAATCTACCCTATTCCAATGTCTGTATTTCAAGAATCATCAAGTGAGATTAGAGATAGATCTATGAAGAATCTTGATATTAAGAATTTTTTACCTAAAACTATTCATGACTATATTGATCATAATGAACTTTATAGGTTACCGGGCCATAATAAGTAATCAGACATCTTAATTGAGTTAATTTTTTTTTGAAATGGGACCTTTCCCATAAATGGTGCTTCAATATTGTCTATAAGGTATTTAATATTTTCATCAACTTCATTCATACTTGAATCAATACAGTTAGCTACCCAGCCAGACAAATTATGATGATTATTTTTAATTGCTTCAACGGTAAGCATCGTATGATTAATACACCCCAATCGTATACCTACAACTAAAATAATTGGGATATTTAGATAGCTAATTAGATCTGGAATAGATTTATTTTTTGATAAAGGAACTTTGTAGCCACCCGCCCCTTCAACAAATAAATACTCGCATTCTTTTTGTAATAATAAAAAATTTTCTTGAATTTTAGTAAAAAGTATTTCATTACTTGTCGATTTCGAAGCTATATGTGGTGCAATTGCTTGATCAAAGGAATAAGGATTAATAATTTCAACTGGTTTATTTATACTATTTATTGATATAAATTTATGCACATCACTATTTATTAATTTATTATCAATAACCTCAGTTCCAGCTGCAACAGGCTTCATTCCCATTGCAAGATATCCTTTTTTCTTAAAAAATTCGATTAGGGCGCAAGTAATTTCTGTTTTACCTATATGTGTATCTGTACCAGTTATAAAAAAAGAGTTATCCATATTTAATAATAATTTAAATTTGATTTATTATTCATTAGTGGTATTCCAAGCATAGCCATATACTGCCTCATAAGTTGCAGGGTAAATACCGTCATGGCTGTATTCCTTATAGCCATCTGAAATCAATTTTAAAAATGATTTTCCAGATAACCCAATTTTTTTACTCTTGAACCCACTTGTAGCTCCAATTTTTCTTAAATCTAAGAAAAGTTTATTAATATTTTGATATGTTAAACAAAATTCTTCTGAATCAATAACTGGATTACTAAAGCCTTCCTTGACCAGCTTATCCTTGATGCTAAGTACATCTAAAAAATTATTAGTTTTTTGATAATTAGATATTCTTTTAGTCACATTCTTTAATTCAAAAAGCGTATTTGGGCCAAATGTACTAAATATGAATAAACCACCTGGTTTTAATATTAACTTTGCTCTCTTAAAGATATCTGAAAGATTATTGCACCATTGTAAAGAGCTTGTTGACCAAATTACATCGAATGTGTTTTCGGAAAAAGATAATTTTTCAATATCGCCACATATAAACTCAGATTTAGCTCCTAATACTTTATGTTGATTTTTTTTAGCCTCTTGCAACATATTTATAGAGAAATCATAATTAATTAACCTTATATTTTGATATTTTTCTTTCAAAATTCCCCCATTTCTTCCTGTGCCACATCCAAGATCTAAAATAAAATTTGGTCTTACTTCTATTAAATCCAATTTTTTAAAAAGATTATCTGATATTTTATTCTGAAGAGATGAATACTCATCATATGTTTTAGCATGCCTATTAAATACTTTTCGCTTATACTCTTTATCAATCATTCTCTAGCCTGACCCTAAAAATTCTTCGACCAACTCAAAACATTTTCTTTGGTAATTTAAAAATGGCATGTGTCCTGCCAAATCAAAAATAAATATTTTTGATTCTTTAATTTGTGACTGCATCCAAACAGATGCTTTATAGTTTGAAATAGAATCTTGTTTGCCGCTAATTATTAATGTTGGAATATTAATATTCTTTAAATCATTTCGCATATCAATTTCTTCTAATATTTCTAAAGACTTTTCCAAGCCTTTTTTTGTTGGGGGCTGTTGACCCATAAAATCACTTTCTAACTTCTTTAGAATATTTTTACTTTTTTTATCTTCTTTTATTTGTAACAGAAAAAAGCTTTTTAATGTTTTTTGCCAATTGTTTAATAAATTTTTTTTGAATTTAGAAAAAAAATTAATACTAACACCATACTCCCATCCTGGTTTTCTAATAAAACATGGAGTTGATGATATACATACTAAATTATTTACAGTCTTTGGATACTTTAAGCAGTATTTCATCGCAATTTGTCCGCCTAACGACCACCCTATTATTGTTACGTTCTCTGGAATCAGCTCATGTATTTTATCTATTAAATTATCAATTTTATATGGCTTAATTATTTCACTTTTGCCCATTCCTGGAAGATCAATAATATATAATTTATTTTTATATTTCATTACGTTCGAAAATTCTTCCCAAATTTTACCTGACATACCCCAGCCATGAATTAAAACTATCGGCCTCCCCTTTCCTACAATTTTGATATACATTATTACTTTGTATTTAAATTAATTAGCTCAGCTAACCTTAAAATTACTTTTGGTTCATGCAAAGCTGAAATTGAAATTCTTAATCGTGATGTATTTTTAGGGACTGTTGGCGGCCTTATTACTGGAACATAAAATCCGTCCCTTAATAGCATCTCTGAGACCTTAATCGACTTGCTAGTGTCATTAATAAAGATTGGTTGAATTGGTGTAATAGATTTTCCTATTAATATTTTATTTTTAACCTTGTCTCTCAATAAATTTATGGATTTTAAAATATTGTTCCTTAACTTTTTTCCTTCTTTTACAATGCTTAGTGAGGTAATGATTCCACATGCAATGGCTGGAGAAGAGGCAGTTGTATAAATATAAGTTTTAGCTTTTTGAATTAAGTAATTAATAATCTCTTTATTTGCAACAACTATTGCGCCTGAAATGCCTACCGACTTTCCTAAAGTAAACATATAAATTATTCTTTTCTTTTGTTTAGGCTTCAAGTCTAGCTTTGGATAGTAATGTTCCAATATACCTTGTCCATTCTCGCCTAATACACCATATCCATGTGCATCATCGATATAAAGATAAGCATCATACTTTTCACATAAGCTTATTAATGCTGGTAAATTAATTAAATCTCCATCCATACTAAATACTGCATCTGTAATGATCAGCTTTCTTCTTCCATCATTTTCTTTAAGTATTCCTTCTAAATGTTTTAAATCTAAATGGTTATAACGAATAAATTTTGATTTACTTAATAAAGAAGCCTCGTTTAATGAAGCATGATTTAATCTGTCAGATAAAATTAAATCATTTCTGTCGCATAGTGCATTAATTACACCCATGTTTGCACAATATCCTGAGGAAAATAAAATACTTTTATCAAATCCTAAGTTCTCTGCAGCTAATTTTTCTAGCTGGTCATGAATCTCATAATGACCTGATATTAGGTGGGATGCTCCGGAGCCATTTCCATACTTCTTTATCCCAGCGATTATAGATTTTTTTATTATTTTATTCTGTGTTAAGCCAAGGTAATCGTTACTAGAAAAATTATGTACCCACTGGCCATGAATTTTTATCTTTCCTTCTTTTACGTCTTGAATTGATTTTCTTTGTCTATATAAATTATTACTAGCCAATCCTTTTATGTTTACTGATAAGTCTTGATGGAGCATATTACAAAGTTGAAAGATTTAATCGGTTAAATAATTTTTTGTCTTTTTCAATATCTGGGTTTCCGGTAGTTAATAATTGTTCCCCATAAAAAATTGAATTCGCTCCAGAGAAGAAGGCTAAAGCCTGAATGCCATCGTCCATAACCTCTCTTCCAGCAGATAGCCTAACAAAACTTTTAGGCATGGTAATCCTTGCTACGGCAATTGTTCTTATAAAATCAAAATGATCAAGTTTCTCTATATTATTTAATGGCGTCCCTTCAACTTGCGTTAAAAGATTAATTGGAACACTTTCTGGAGGTTTTTTCATATTTGCTAGTTGTGATATTAAACTAATCCGATCATCTATTGACTCTCCTAATCCAACAATGCCCCCACAACAAACATTTATTGATGCATCTCTAACACGCTCCAAAGTATCCAACCGGTCTTGATAAGTCCTAGTTGATATAATGTCCCCATAAAACTCTGGGGAAGTATCTAAATTGTGGTTGTAGTAATCTAATCCAGCTTCTTTTAATTGTTCAGCTTGGCCTTCTTTAAGCATTCCTAATGTGGCGCATGTTTCAAGGCCTAGCTCCTTTACTTTAGAAATCATTTCTTTAACAGAATTTAAATCTTTTTCCTTTGGGCCTCTCCATGCAGCTCCCATACAAAACCTACTGGCTCCTGCTTCTTTAGCAAGTTTTGCGGATGTTAAAACCTCCGTAATATCCATTAATGGCTCATTATCAACTTCTGTATCAAATCTGGCAGATTGTGGGCAATAACCACAATCTTCAGAACAGCCACCAGTCTTTATTGATAATAATGTGCTTAATTGAACCTCATTATGGTTAAAATTAGCTCTGTGGACAATGTGAGCCTGATATACTAAATCGTTAAATGGGAGCTGAAAAAGGGATTTAATTTCTTTTTTTGCCCATTTTTCTATATTATTCTCTTTGAGCTTTGCTTTAGGCTTTATAAAGTGAAGTTTTTCATGGTTTTCTATTGGATTTTGGGTGGTCATATATCACCTAAGTAATTGATTTTAATTTATAAATTATAAATTATTTATATGTTAATTAATTTTACACTATTTTTATAACAACTGTTTAAATTTTAATCATATGTTTAATATTATTTTATATGAACCTGAAATACCGCCAAATACCGGAAATATAATTCGTCTTTGTGTAAATACATCTTCCAATTTGCACCTAATAAAACCATTAGGGTTTAATTTGGATGAGAAACAAGTCCGACGTGCGGGTCTTGATTATCATGATATGGCAAAAATTAACGTTTATGAAACTTACAATGAATGTTTAGAGAAATTAAAGGGTAATAGAGTTTTTGCTGCTACAACTAAAGCAACTAAATATTATGGTGACTTTGAATATAAAAAAGGGGACGTTTTTGTGTTTGGTCCTGAAACACGGGGTTTACCATTAAGTATTCTTGATGAGATGTTGGAAAGTGAGAAAATTAGGGTCCCAATGGTGAAAAATAATAGGAGCTTAAACTTGTCTAACTCGGTTGCTATTGTTTTATACGAAGCATGGAGGCAAATAAATTTTGAATCGGGAGTCTAATGCTCAGACTTTATAGATCGGCCCAGGAGATCGAATACAGCAGCTTTTGGTGATTTTCCTAGCTGAATCACATTATTTACCTCTAACGTGATTGGCATCTCAATTTCCGTCTTGTCAATCCGTCTTATTACCTCAGTAGCTGTATAGACACCCTCAGCAACATGTCCTAAATTTTTCAGGATAGCCTTCAAAGGCTGTCCTTTTGCCAACTGGATACCTACTTCACGATTTCTTGAGTACTCCCCTGTACAAGTTAACACTAGGTCTCCTGAGCCGGCTAAGCCACTAAAGGTATCTTGGTTAGCGCCTAAATAGGACCCAAATCTTGAAATCTCAGCTAAACCCCTAGTTATTAAAGCTGCTCGAGCATTATTACCAAAACCCATTCCATCTGAAATTCCAGAAGCAATTGCTATAACATTTTTTAAAGCCCCACCAACTGATGCGCCGACTACATCCTGACTTTTATAAACTCGCAGATTATGATGATGAAAAATATTTGTAGCAATTATTGTGGTCTCTTGGCTTGTTGAGGCCAAAGTTAATGCAGTTGGAAGAGATCTTACTAATTCTGCAGCAAAAGTAGGCCCGGATACAACGCCCCAATGCCTGTTAGTTTCTTTTGGGTCACCTAATTCTTCAAAAGCTATTTCATGAGGTAATTTAGCTGAGCCTTGCTCTAATCCTTTATTAGCCCAAATAACTGGAGCTGATTGATTAATCTTATTTATTAATTTTAGGATTTGTCTAAAGCCCGAAGTCGGCACGGCGCAAACTATCAAATCTACATCGGATAAAACTGCATCAAAATCGTTGCTAATCTCTAAAAGGGGTGGAAATTTAAAATCGCCTAAATATAAGGGGTTTGATTGAGCTTTTTTCATTCCAGATACGTGTCCAGAGTTTCTAGCCCAAAGCTTAGTTGGATGTAATTTACTTAAATGAATAGCTAAGGCTGTTCCCCAGGCTCCAGCACCAAGAACACATACTTTCAAGTTATATTCCCCAAACTTCTTCGATTTTTATAAAACCCTGAACGCCCACAGATGTCGATTTAACTTTGATCCAACCGTCTGTAACTATTGAAGATAGCAAATTAAGAGCAACAAGCTTGTCAATATATGCCAATTTAGCTGCACCCTTGTTTGGATTGTTATAAATAATTGCTTGAGACTTTAAAGTAATAACGGTTCTATCTTGATCAAGGCCTTTTACTTGTGCCCAGCTAATCTTTCCTAAATGGTCTTCTACTTTTTTCCAGTCTTTTAAGCTAACAATAACCTTGAGTGGGTACCCTTCAGTTACAATAAATTTCTTTTTAGTTGAAGATGACGGCCCCTCAAATAAAATTAAACTTTTAGTCTTAACTGATAAAAACTCAGCAAATACATTTCCTGAAAATAATGCAAAGCTAATAATTAAATAGAAAACAACCCTAAAAAAAAATTTAGAGCTCATCTTAAGATTTTTTAGAATCTTTTTTTTGTTTTTCTTGCATATATAAAGCTTCAAAATTTATAGGCTGTAACTGAACGGGATTAAAGCCGGCTTTTACAGTAAAGTTTGCAATAGCTTCTCTTGCATATGGAAATAAAATATTAGGGCAGGTAATTGCAATGACTGCTTCCAATCCATCTTCTGGAATATTCTTTATAGTAAAAATTCCTGCTTGGACTATATCCACTACGAAGGCAGTTTGTTTTCCAATTTTAGAGGTTACTGTCAATTGCAGTGCTACCTCATAAAAGCCATCAGCAAGAGGTTTTGCTTCATTATTTAATTCAATACTAATTTTTGGTGCATCGCGTTCAGTGAATATCTCAGGTGCATTTGGAACTTCAACTGACACATCTTTTAAGTATAATTTTTCTAAAGCAAAGCCAGGCTTCTGTTCTTCACTTACCTTAGTCTTTGATTTATTTTTTTTATCTGCTGCCATACTTTTACTCCTAATCTATTAAATGTTGAAAGTTTAATTAATGTAAAACGCTATTCTATAGCTTTAAACGACAAGAATGAAGTTTTAAGGTTAAATTTTTAATTTATGTCAATATTTTATCTAACTCTCCAGACAGGTCTAATGCTCTTAACTCTTCGAAGCCCCCAATATATATATTATCAATAAATATTTGTGGAACGGTTCTTTTTCCTGTTATCTTCATCATCTTTTGTAATTCTTCAGGGCTCTCATCAACAAGTATTTTTTCAGTTACATCAAAGCCCTTCTCAAATAATAACTTTTCGGCATTTGTGCAATAAGGGCAATAGGAGCTTGAATACATTAAGATATTTTTCATATATTCTTATGTGAAATAGGGAGCTGTAATTTAACCCACTCTGAAAACCCACCCTCAATACTCATTACGGATTCAAATCCTTTTTGACTTAAAAGTCTCATTGCTTTACCTGAACTATTTCCAGAGCCACAATAAAGCAATATTGTTTTCTTAGATTTATTTTTTAATTTGTCAATAGCCTCAGGAAGCTTTATAAAAGGAATATTTATTGCATCAGGTATATGGCCAGCATTAAATTTTTCTTCGCTTCTAACGTCAATAATTGTACAGGCCTCCCTGTTAGAAAGTAAAACTGCATTCTTAACATCAATCACTTTGACACCGCCAGATAGCACTTTGGGGAATAAAAGTAACAACCCTGAAGTTATAATAATAAAAATTAATAAATAATCATTCAATGAAAATTCCAAAAAAATATCCTTTAAATATAAAACAATTGTGATTAAGCATAGCTAAATCGAAAAGTGGCATTATAATTGAAGCTTAAGACATAAGAAAATAAATTTATAAATTAATGCAAAAAAATTCTATAGTTCTTCTTATTTTAGACGGCTTTGGTCATAGCGATGATCAGGAATATAATGCTATAGCCAAAGCTAAAACTCCTAATTTGGATTCTTTATACAAAGAATATCCAAATACGCTTATTAATGCTTCAGAGTCATACGTAGGACTTCCTTCTGGCCAAATGGGTAATTCTGAAGTTGGCCATCTGAATATTGGAGCAGGTCGAGTTATACACCAAGACATAGAGCGAATAAATTCAAATATAAAAAATAAAAAATTTTTTTCGGAGCCTTTGTTAAATAAAAACTTTAAGTCACTTAAAAAGAATAATAATGCACTACATATTTTTGGTCTTCTATCTGATGGCGGGGTTCATAGTCATATAAAACATTTCGATGCTATTTTGTTGCTAGCAAAGAAAAATGGTTTAAAAAGAGTTTATATTCATGCATTTTTAGATGGGCGAGATACACCTCCTAAGAGTGCTGAGAAATATATTGTAGATATTGAAAATTCCTGCCAAAAATATAAAACGGGTGTAGTAACAACATTATGTGGTCGTTTTTTTGCAATGGATAGAGATAATAGATGGGAAAGAACCAAAGATGCATTCAACTTACTGGTGTATGGGAAATCTAAATACGAATCAAAATCTTCTCATGAAGCAATAAAGGAAGCTTATAAAAGAAATGAAACGGATGAATTTATATCTCCAATACTAATAAGTAAAAATGGAAGGTTTGAGGGGATTAATAACAATGACACGATTGTATTTATGAATTTTAGATCTGACCGTGCAAGACAAATAACTGATGCAATTTTAAATGATAATTTTGATTATTTTGATCGTGGGGCTTATCCAAAAGACCTTAGTTACTTCACGCTTACGGAATACGATAAGAAACAAAAAAAGGCAAAATCTATTTTTAAGCCAATCCAGATAAATAATTCATTAGGGCAATTTCTATCAAACCAAGGAAAAACTCAGTTAAGGATAGCAGAAACAGAAAAATATCCTCATGTGACTTTCTTTTTTAACGGGGGTGAGGAAGAAGTATATCCAGGAGAAGATAGGATATTAGTTCCCTCACCCAAAGTCGAAACATATGATTTAAAACCAGAAATGAGTGCTTATGAAGTAACAGATAAATTATGTACAGCTATAATTAGTCAAAAATATGATGTCATAATTTGTAATTATGCGAATGGTGACATGGTGGGACATACAGGGAACATAATTGCAGCAATTAAAGCTATTGAGTCGCTAGATAAATGTATAGGCCAAGTCTCTAATTCGATAAAAAAAATTAAAGGCCATATGTTAATAACAGCGGATCATGGAAATGTTGAACTGATGATGGATGAAAAGAATAACCAATTGCATACCCAACACACAACGAACTTAGTTCCTTTTTTGTATATGGGTAAAGAATGTTTAATTAATAAAACTGGAAACCTGTCAGATATAGCTCCAACGATACTTCATATTATGGGAGAAATACCTCCAAAAGAAATGACAGGAACAACGCTGATAAACTTTAATGAATAATAGTCGGTACTCAAAAAATATTATTAGAGTCCTTATATTTTTCAGTATATTAATATTTGCATCATTGTGCATTGCCGAAAATGAGGCGACTAAAACAGAAAGAAATTTACTTAAAATACAAAAAGAAATTAATCAACTTGATCGGAATATAAAAAAAAATACTAAAGAAAAAAAAGATTTATCAACCGAGTTAAAACAGAAAGAAAGGAAAATAAGTAAAACAAAGAAAGAGCTTTATAAAATAAAGAAAAAATTCAAAAATAACAAAAAAAAAATAAAGAAACTTAATAAGCAGCTCATTAATCTTGAAAAAAAAATAAAGGTAAAAAAAAGGTCTATTTCTACTCGTCTTTACCAAACTTACACAAACGGTAATCCCGGTTATTTACAAATGTACCTAGACGGGCTAAATCCAAGTCAAATCTCAAGAGAGTCCTACTATATTGGTTATTATAGTAGGCAACAAAATGTTGAACTTAAAACAATTAAAAAGGCTTATAAAGAAATTGAAGTAACAAAAAAATCGACCGATAAACTATTAAAAAAAGTTGCCTCACTAAAAAAAAGAAAAGAAAAAAATGCAAAAAAACTTCTCAAACAAAAAAAAGAAAAAGCTAAAGTTATAAAGAAAATTAATAAAAAATTATTAACACAGAAAAAAAAGAAACAAAAACTAATTCGGAATGAAAAAAAATTAACTAGTATTTTTAAAACGTTAATGCAGAAAATTAAAGCTGACGCCAGCAAAGAAAAATCTAAAAAAATTAAAGCTGACAATAAATCAATTCCCGATAGTAAATTTGATGGAATTGACTTTAAAAAACTTAAGGGAAAGCTAAAGCTTCCTGTTAAAGGAAAAATAATACACAAATTTAAATCTAAAAGAAAAGATACTGGTGTTGCATGGAAGGGTCTTTTTATAAAAGCAAAAGAGGGTATGGATGTTTATGCTGTTGCATCAGGTAAAGTTGTATTTTCTGACTTGATTAAAGGATTTGGTAATATTATTATAATTGACCATGGTAAAGGCTATATGAGTCTCTATGGAAATAATTCTTTTCTGCTTAAAGAGACTAACGATATTGTAAAAGGTGGTTCAGTTATTGCAATTGTAGGAAATAGCGGAGGTAATTTAAACAATGGCCTTTATTATGAGTTGAGAAAAAATAGTAAACCCTTTAATCCACTAAAATGGACAACACTAAAATAACTTATTCTCCTATCAGGTGAATTTTTACTTTTCTACAAAACTCACTATATCGATGCTCAAAAACATATACTCCTTGCCATTGACCTAGTAGCATCTTTTTATTTTTTATAGGGATTGATAGATTGGTTTGTGTTAGAGCGGTCCTTATATGAGCAGGCATATCATCGTCCCCTTCAATTGTGTGGGTAAATAAGCTATCCCCATCTTTTACCAATCTAGAAAAAAAATTTTCTAGATCTCTTTGAACATCAGAATCGTAATTTTCATTAACTAATAGGCTTGCTGATGTATGTTGAATAAGTAAGGTAAGGAGCCCGTCTTGAATCTCTTGTTTATCAACCCAATCAATAATTTTGGGTGTTACATCGTAAAGACCTCGGCCTTCTGTTTGTAAAGCTATTTCATCAAAACATTGTTTCATTCTGAGTATCTATCCTGACTCATGATTTTTTTTTCATTATCTCATAAAGTAATATCGCTGCTCCGATACTTATGGCTGAATCTGCAACGTTAAAAGCGGGCCAATAAAAATCATTAAAATGAAAATACAAAAAATCCGTTACATACCCTAAAGATATTCGATCGTATAGATTTCCTAAAGCACCCCCTAATATTAAAGATAGTGCCAAACCTGTATAAATTTCATCTCTATGTTTTTTTATCATAAAGATAATATATACAGATGCTATTGCAGAAAATATTGATAAAAAATATCTTTGCCACCCGCCTGAGTCACTCAAAAAGCTAAATGCAGCTCCTGAATTTTTAAAATGCACGAGATAAAAATATGAATTAACTCTAATGAATTGTTCATCAGTAATATATTTAATTACTTGTATTTTTGTAAACTGATCGGAAAAAAAAATTAAGCTAGATAACAAAAAATATTTAAGCATGTTTTCTTTTTTCACCCTTTTCGTAAAGGTTACTAATACACCTCTTACATATCTCAGGGTGTTTAGAATTTTGTCCTATATCTGCAACATAATGCCAACACCTCTCACACTTATTGTTCTTACTAGCATTTACCTCAACTTCTAAAGCATTTTTTGATTCTTCAAGGGCGATATTGGATACTATAAAAATATACTTTAGTTCTTTATCAAAAAAGGATAAGTTTTTATAAATATCAGATGGCGCTAAAATTTTTAATTCAGCTTGAAGTGAAGATCCAACTGCTCCTTGCTCTCTAAGTGCCTCTATTTTTTTGTTAGCTAAGCCTCTAACATCAAGAACATGACTCCATCCTATTAACTCTTTTTCAGAAAGGCCATGACTCGGTAATTTATACCAACTTTCAATAAAAATAGTGCTTTTATTCTCTTTATTTATTACATTCCACAATTCTTCAGCAGTAAAGCTTAAAACAGGTGCCATAAGCCTTATGAGTGATTGTGTAATGTGAAACAATGCAGTTTGTGCAGACCGTCTAGCATGTGAATTTTCAGCTGTTGTATATAATCTATCTTTTAATACATCAAGATAAAAACCTCCCATATCTTCAGAGCAGAATGATAAAAACTTTTGCATAGCTAAATAAAAATCGAATGCTTCATAATCTTTTATGACATTACTCTGAAGTTCCTCAACTAAATATAATCCATACCTATCAATTGATAACATTTCATTTGGATTAATTAACATACTCTTTGAATCGAAATCTTCTAAATTTGCTGATAAGAATCTCAGTGTGTTTCTTATTCTTCGATAGCTATCTGCAACTCGCTTTATAATTTCGTTTGAAATATTTAACTCGCCAGAATAATCCGTAGTCGCGACCCATAATCTTAGAATATCAGCACCAAATTGATCCATTATTTTTTGTGGTGCGATAACGTTGCCCTTCGATTTACTCATCTTATATCCCTGGCCATCAACTACAAAACCATGGGTCAAAAGAGACTTGTAAGGCGCTTTGCCATTTATTGCACAACTTGTAAGAAGGCTTGATTGAAACCATCCTCTATGCTGGTCAGAGCCTTCAAGATATAAATCAGCTGGGGAAGCCAAATCGTCTCTTTGCTCTAAGACAGATTCGTGAGTTGTTCCAGAATCAAACCAAACATCAAGAGTGTCATTTATTTTAATATAATTTTCAACATCATCACCTAGGATTGATTGGGGCTCAATATTAAACCAGGCATCGATCCCATCTTTCTCTATCTTTTGAGCAACAATTTCAAAAAAGTTAAGCGTATTTGGGTGGGGGGCATTAGTATCTTTATGAATAAATATTGGTATTGGAACTCCCCAGCTTCTTTGCCTCGAGATACACCAATCAGGTCTATTTTCAATCATAGATTCAAGACGTTTTTTCCCCCATTCTGGATAAAATTTAGTGTTGGTTACTGCTTTTTTTGCTAACTCTCTAAGAGAAATATTATCAGAATATTTATGTTCCATCCCAATAAACCATTGCGATGTTGCTCTAAAAATAATTGGAGATCTATGACGCCAGCAGTGTGGGTAGCTGTGAATAAACTTTTCCTCATGCACCAATAATTTCTTACCTTTTAGAATATCTATCACTTTAGGGTTGGCTTCCCATACAGTTAGCCCTGCAAAGAAAAGAATATCATTTTTAAATTTACCCTTGGCATCGACCGGATTTTCTACTGGTAAGCTATATTTCATTCCAACAATATAATCATCTAACCCATGTGCTGGTGCAGTATGAACTAAACCAGTACCTGTTTCTGTTGTGACATGCCCGCCGCATATAATTGGAACACTTTTTTCTAGAAATGGGTGCGAGAATAATATACCTTCTAGCTCAGAGCCTTTACAGGTTGCAACTTTTGTTGCTGATAGTCCATAAGTCTTAAATCTGATATCAGCTAATTCTTCAGCAATAATAAAGAAATTATTTTTACATTTATATAAGCCATATTGAAATTTTGGATTGACTGAAATTGCTTCATTTGCAGGCAATGTCCATGGTGTAGTTGTCCAAATAATAGCAGAAACCTTATCTACTTCCTTGACTTTAAAAATATTTTCAAGATCTTTTGGGTTAGCACAATCGAATTGAACATCTATTGCTGGGGAAGGTTTATCCTCATATTCAACTTCTGCTTCAGCTAATGCAGATGCACAATCAGTACACCAATGAACTGGTTTATTTCCTTGGTACAACAGTCCTTTCTTATAGATTTTTGCAAGAGCTCTAACAATATTTGCTTCTGTCTCAAAATTTATTGTAAGGTAAGGATTATCCCAGTCCCCAAGAACACCCAGTCTCTTAAAATCATTTTTCTGTTTTTCCACCTGGATTAATGCATATTCTCGACATAATTCTCTAAATTTATTTGGATCAATATTTTTACCATATTCTTTTTCAACTACCAGTTCGATTGGAAGACCATGACAATCCCACCCAGGAACATAAGGCGCATCAAAGCCTGCAATAGTTTTAGATTTAATAATAAAATCTTTTAAGATTTTATTAACTGCATGCCCGATATGAATATCACCGTTAGCATAGGGAGGTCCATCATGCAGAATATATTTTGGCCTATCTTTTCTGGCAAGCCTAATCTGATTATAAAAGTCTTTTTCCACCCAATCTTTTGCCCACTTAGGCTCCCTTTTTGCTAGGTTGCCCCGCATTGGAAATTCGGTATCAGGAAGGTTTAATTTATATTTGTTATCAGTCATATTTTTTCAGAAAAATTTCAGCATTAATAATATCTTTTTTTATTTGCTCTGTAAGGGCATCTATTGAATTAAATTTTATTTCATCTCTTATTTTTTTTAAAAAAGTTATATGGACATGCTGGCCATATAAATCTTTAGAAAAATTTAATATATGTACTTCAAGATGTAGTTTAGAAATTCCTGCTACTGTTGGTCTTGTTCCTAAGTTCGCCACTCCAAATTTTTCATTCAATTTTACAGCAAAGACGCCTTTTATTGGAGGGCGATTATGAAACATATGAATATTTGCAGTCGGAAAACCCATTTCCCTTCCTCTTTGGTCTCCGTGAATTACTTTTCCAGATATAGAATAATGCCTACCAAGCAAGTTATTTGCTAAATCTAAGTCGCCGGAAGACAGTGCATCCCTTATGTGGGTACTAGAAACTCTTTTATTGTTCATTCTTAATTCTTTTAAAATAATAATTTCTATGTCACTTTCAAGTAGGTCAGTTATCCCACATTCACGATTTTTACCAAATCTAAAATCTTCACCTACCAAAATTGTCTGTGCTGAGATTCTATTTTTAAGTTTTAAAAAAAATTGATCGCCAGACATTTGAGCAAATTCCATATTAAATTTAACAACATAAATTCGATCAATTTTTTTTGATTGAAAATATTCAATTTTTTCTCGTAGACTTGTTATTCTTGAGGGTGCGTCTTTTGGGGTAAAAAACTCCCTAGGATGTGGCTCAAAAATCATAATTGCAGAATCTATTTGGCTATTCTTTGATTTAATTAATAATTCATTAATTAACTTTTGGTGCCCCAAATGTATGCCGTCATAATTTCCAATCGTTAAAACACAAGGAGGATGGGATCCGGAGTTAAGGATATGTCTAAATATTTGCATTTATTGAATAGTTTTCTTAAAAAACTCACTAATATCTATTTTACAAAGCCTAAGAATAGCAAAGTATACAGACCCACCGAATACTATTAAGATTATTAAATGTACAAATCGAGAAAAAGCTGAATAATTCATCCATAACTCAATCGTGCCCTTAAAATAAAATAGAGATAAAGCCATAATAAAAGCTGCAAAAATGACTTTACTTAAAAATATCGACCAGCCAGAACTTAGTTTAAATAACCCTCCTTTTTTTAAATGAAAGAAAAGTAGGCCGGCATTAATACATGCCCCTAAACCAATAGCCAAAGCTAAGCCAGCATGCTTAAGGGAGCCGATAAAGATTAAATTCATGAATTGAGTACAAAATAAAGTAAATAAAGCAATTTTTACTGGGGTTTTTATATTTTGCTGGGCGTAAAATGCCGGTGCCAAAATTTTAATTAAAATCAAACCAACCAATCCAACACTGTATGCAGTTAATGCGTATTGAGTCATCAAAATATCTTTTTCTGTAAAGGCTCCATAATAAAATAAAGTGGATATCAAAGGTATCGCTAAAATTGCTAAAGCTGTAGCGGCTGGTACTGCTAATAAAATTCCAAATTTTAATCCCCAATTAATAAGATCTGAATAGTCTTTTGATTTTTTCTTTGAGAAGCTTTTAGATAGGCTTGGAAGTAAAATTGTGCTAAGAGCAACACCAAGAACACCAGCAGGGAATTCCATGAGGCGGTCTGCATAATAAAGCCAAGACACGCTTCCTGAGGCAAGAAAAGATGCAAAAATAGTATTAATTAATAAAGAAATCTGCATTATTGAAACGCCTAAAATTGCTGGGCCCATTAACTTTAATATTCTCCATACCCCCTTATCTTTTAAATCAAAATTAATTTTAGGCAAACATCCAATTTGCTTTAAAAAAGGAATTTGAAAAAACAACTGTAAAACACCACCAAAGAACACTGCCCAAGCTAAAACTCTAACAGGCTCCTCAAAAAAATTTGAAAAATATAGTGCTGCGACAATAAATGAAACATTAAGCCAAACCGGTGTAAATGCGGGTACAGCGAATTTTCCATAGGTGTTTAATACTCCGCCTGCCATAGATACTAAAGATATAAAAAATATATAAGGAAATGTTATTTGAAGTAAATCAACTGTTAGGTTAAATTTTTCAGGGTCTGAAATAAATCCTGGAGCGCTAATATAAATTAACCAAGGCGCTCCAAAAACTCCTAAAAAAGTAATTAAAACTAGAAAAATACCTAGTAAGGTAGCTACCTTACTAATTAAATAATTTACTTCTACTTTTGATTTTTTAGTTTTATATTCAGCTAAAATTGGAACGAACGCCTGCGTGAATGCGCCCTCAGCAGATATTCTTCTCAATAAGTTTGGAATTTTAAATGCTACAAAGAATGCATCTGTTGCGATACCTACACCAAACATCCTTGCAATAATGCTATCCCTAATAAATCCCAATATACGAGATATAGTAGTCATTCCTCCAACACTAGCAAATGTTTTTATTAGATTCATAAATAAGCTTTAAAATATTTAATTTGATTTTATCATGCTAACCCCAACTAAACTTAGGAAAGTAAATGTATTCAAATACTTGTATCTATAAGCGAAAATGGATAAAATACGTTCTCATTTAATATAGTTCATAAGGATGTTATATGGCCAACACGGCTCAAACGAAAAAACGTGCAAGACAGAATGATACTCAACGCATACATAACGCTAGTCTACGATCAACATTAAGAACTGCTTTAAAAAAAATTACTAAAGCAATACTCTTGGGTGATAAAAAAGTTGCAAAAAAGGCTTTTGATGAAAATGTAGCTATTATCGATAAAATTGCTGATAAAAAAATTATTCATAAAAATAAAGCAGCGCGCCATAAGTCAAGATTGAATTCTGCATTAAAATCAATGTGATTACTTTGAGCTTCTTATCTTAGAAGCTCTTTAGTTTTCCCATAGAATTTTGATTATTGATTCACATCTGTCCAAAACGTCTTCATGTGATTCCTCTCTTAAACCTAGTATTGTTATGTGCCCCATTTTTCTTCCTATACGAGGTTCAGCTTTTCCGTATAAGTGAAGTTTGACTCCAAGCCCAGCAATCATCTCAAATTTTGGTTCCTTTTGAGCACCGTCCCTAAACCATAAGTCCCCCAAAATATTCAACATTACTGAATTAGGAAATTCTATCTCTGCTTCTTTTAGATCATTTCCGGTAAGAGCTAATACTTGCTGATCAAATTGATCGTAAACACATGCATCTATAGATAAGTGCCCTGAATTATGAGGTCTAGGTGCAATTTCATTAACCCAATATCCATCATTAACATAAAACCACTCTACCGCTATAACTCCAATATAATTTAATTCACGAGCTATTATCCTCGTTAACGGGATAAATTGACGATTCAAACTTGCTATCAAACTTTCTCTGCGCAAAGGAGTAATGGTAGAAGTCTCTAGGATTCCTGATTTATGAGAGTTACAAAACGTCGGATAAACTATTTCCTCTCCATCAACAGATCTAGCCAACACTACAGAAAACTCACCCTCTAAATTTAGTTTTTGTTCCAAAGTGCATGGCACACTATTAAAAGTTTTAAATGCAGCTTCTAATTCAGTCTTATTTTTAACATGAATTTGGCCTTTGCCGTCATAACCAAATTCAGCTATTTTAAGGATTCCTGGAAAAATACTAAGTTTTTCATCAATATTATTAATTGACTCAATACTATCAATAACAACATAGGGCCCAACAGGGATTCCGCATTTCTTAAGGAAATCTTTTTCTTTAATACGATTTTGAGCAATAGATATTGCTTTAGAACTGGGACGAACAATAATATCCTTTTCAAGATACTTCAGTGTTTCAGCGGGAACATTTTCAAATTCAGTAGTAACTGCATTACAGCTAGCCTTTAATTCATCGAGAGCTTTTAAGTCACTATAGGGCTTGCATATGTGTTTTTCAGCTATTTTACCTGCTGGACTTTGCTTATCTGGGTCGAATACCACAACTGAATATCCCATTTTTTGTGCTGCAATAGTAAAAAAACGGCCTAATTGGCCGCCACCCAAAATTCCTAAAAATTCAGGGGGTTGAATTACTTTTTTTAACTTACTTTGCATCCAACTTCATATTCAGAACTTTTTTAACTTGTTTTTTTCTAAAGTCTTTTAACTTTTGATTAACTTCTTTATCATTTAGCGCGATTAAAGAAATAGCAAATAATCCAGCATTATATGACCCAGGCTCGCCTATAGCGAATGTTGCAACAGGTATGCCTTTAGGCATTTGTACAATCGACAACAGTGAGTCATGTCCTTCGAGATGTTTGGATGGCACTGGAACACCTAAGACTGGTAGGGTAGTTTTAGAAGCAACCATCCCTGGAAGATGTGCCGCCCCTCCTGCCCCAGCAATAATAACTTGGAACCCTTTTTTCTCTGCCTCTTCTGCAAATTTAAACATTAAATCAGGAGTTCTATGAGCTGAAACAACTTGAGCCTCATATGAAATATTAAAATCATCGAGCACCTCTGCCGCATTCTTCATAATCGGCCAATCACTGTCAGAGCCCATAATAATTGCTACTAAAGATTTTTTTTTAGTCATTAACTTTCCTTACAGTTTGTATAATTATCATATTATTTCTATGAATTAAACTTGATTCGTTAACATACCCTAATACTGATTCAATTTTATCACTTGAAAGCCCAATTATTTTATTAACTTCTTCTGAATTATAATTAACAATACCTTTTAAAATTTCATCTCCAGACTCACTTATGCATTGGATAACTTCACCGCGATCAAAATTCCCAGTAACTTTTGTTACACCAGCTACTAATAAACTTTTACCCTCATAAATCAAAGCATTTTTTGCACCATCGTCTATATATATTTTTCCATTTGATTTTAGATTGTCTGAAAGCCATTTCTTCCTTGCCATTAACTTAACCTCTCTACTTTGAAGAAATGTACCAATATCTTCATCATTATTTAAATCTACAAGAATATTATCTCTCTTCCCAGAAGCGATGATGGTATGTGTTCCACTTAAGGCTGCTTTTCGTGCAGCTAAAATCTTTGTAGTCATACCTCCAGTCCCTATTTTAGATTTTGTTCCGGAAGCTAAATTATCCAAACTTTTATCATCTACATAGCCATGACAGATAAGCTTTGCATTATTATCTTCTCTTGGATCTGAAGAGAATAATCCATCTTGATCTGTCAGTAAAACTAAAAGATCAGCCTCAATTAAATTGGCAACCATTGCAGCAAGGGTATCATTATCTCCAAATCTAATTTCTTCCGTAGCCACAGTATCATTTTCATTAATTACTGGTATGACATTATTATTTATTAAATTAAAAATTGTGGACCTAGCATTTAAATATCTTTTTCTATCACTCAAATCATCATGAGTAAGTAAAACTTGTGCTGCTATTAAATCATTATCCGCAAATAATTCTTCATATGTTCTGACTAAATCCATCTGACCTATTGCAGCAGCAGCTTGTAACTCACTTAAAACTTTTGGTCTTTTTTTAGTGCCTAATTTTTTTAATCCAGCAGCAACGGCGCCACTTGAAACTAAAATTATTTTTTTATTTTTAGAGTTTAAGATTGAAATTTGTTTGATCAAGCTAGATAAACATTTTTCATCCAGCCCCTCTTCATCATTGGTGACTATGCTAGACCCAAGTTTGATAACTATTTTTTCAGCTTTAGAGAAATTAAATTTTTTCATAATTATTTTTTTTTAATTCAATATGTTTCATAATTTCATATGTTAATTCTTTGCATCCCTTGCCATTTATTGCAGATATACAAAAAACTTTCCCTGTCCAGTCTAATTTTTTTAAAATAGCATTTCTAACGCTATCTACATCATTTATTAAATCTATCTTATTTAGAACTAACCACCTTTCTTTATTGGCTATATTTTCACTATATTTACCTAATTCTTTAATAATAGCCTTAGCCTCTAATGCTGGGTCTATAGAATCATCATAAGGTGCAATATCAAGAATATGAAGTAATAATTTTGTTCTTGATAAATGTCGAAGAAACTGATGTCCTAAGCCGTGCCCATCGGCAGCTCCTTCGATCAAGCCTGGTATATCGGCGACTACAAAACTTCTTTGCATATCAATTTTTACCACCCCCAAATTTGGCTGAAGAGTTGTAAACGGATAATCTGCAACTTTCGGTTTAGCTGCAGAAATAGACCTTATCAATGAAGATTTACCTGCATTAGGCATTCCTAGCAAGCCAACGTCAGCTAACACCTTAAGTTCTAAATAGATCTCAAACTCTTCGCCTACATCACCCTGTGTGCATTGTCTTGGAGTACGGTTAATACTTGACTTAAAATGAACGTTACCCAACCCCCCTTTGCCACCCTTAGCAACTAAGATTTTTTGTCCATGTAATTTGAAATCTGCTATTGTTTCTCCTGTCTGTCTCTCAGATATTACTGTTCCTACAGGTACTTTAAGTATTAAATCTTCTCCTCTGGCTCCATAGCATTCAGAACTTCTTCCATTTTCACCTCTTTTAGCACGATAATTCTTAACAAATCTAAAATCAATTAATGTGTTGATATTTTCATCTGATTCAAAATAAATAGAACCCCCATTTCCGCCATCACCCCCGTTAGGACCACCCATTGGCTCATATTTTTCTCTACGAAAAGAAGCAATACCATTTCCGCCATCCCCTGCATAAATATTAACTGTTGCTTCATCAATAAACTTCATTTTTATCTTCCAAACAAAAAAGCCCTATCAAGTGATAGGGCTTTAGATACATTAAAATTATCTTAAACAGGTAGTATGTTAACTAACTTTCTTTTTAAAGCGCCCTTCGTTGTGAAGTTTACTTTACCATCTGTTTTAGCAAATAAAGTATGATCTTTCCCCATACCTACATTATCGCCTGGATGCATTCTTGTTCCTCTTTGTCTCAAAATAATACTTCCAGCCCTCACAAATTCATCTCCGAAAGCTTTTACACCTAATCTTTTCGCATTAGAATCGCGTCCATTTCGAGAACTACCACCAGCTTTTTTATGTGCCATATTTTAATTACCCTTAAAATTACTATTTAACTGCAATCTTATTAATCTTAATCTCAGTGAAGCTTTGTCTGTGCCCTTGTGACTTTCTATAGCCTTTTCGACGGTTCATTTTAAAAATCTTTACCTTGTCACGCTTACCATGCGATATGACAGTTGCATCAATACTAGCACCTGTAATCATTGGGGTACCAATTGTGACCTTGTCTCCATCAACAAGTGTTAAAACTGAATTTAAATTAAGAGCTTTCCCAACATCAGCTGAAAGTTTCTCAACTTTGAGTATGTCACCTTCAGTTACCTTGAACTGCTTACCGCCTGTTTTTATTACCGCGTACATTTAACACACCTTATCGAAATTATATACAAATTAGACCCAGGATTATACTCATAAAATTAAAAACTATCAATTAATTAAATCTTTTGAAACAAGGAATTATTAATGACTTTTCTTTGAAATTAAAATTTATACTTATTGTGATAAAATTTTACATGAATTTATTAAATTAAGCTTATATCCATTGTCTTTAGAAAAAATCATTTCTCCCATTCAGATTCACTTAGAATCTGTTAATAATGTGATTAAAAAATCACTTAGTTCTGATATTCCCATAATAAATCAAATTTCTAGTCATATTATTAACAGTGGTGGCAAAAGGATGCGGCCAATCTTACACCTTTTAATTTCTGGAATGAGTGGGGAGGTTAAAGAAGTTAATCATAAAATTGCTGCAATTATTGAGTTCATTCATACAGCAACCCTCTTGCATGACGATGTAGTTGATCAGTCTACAAAAAGAAGGAATATCAAAACTGCCAATGCACTATTTGGTAATGCAGCTAGTGTTTTAGTTGGGGATTTTATTTACTCTCGATCATTTCAGATGATGGTAGGCATAAATAATATGGAAATAATGAAAATATTATCCGATACTACAAATGCAATTTCTGAAGGAGAGGTATTGCAATTATTAAATAGTCACAATCCGGACATCAATGAACAGCAATACTTTAAAGTCATTCAATTTAAAACTGCAAAGCTTTTTGAAGCCTGTGGAAGCCTTGCAGGGATATCAAATAATAATAGTTCTGAAAAAATTGATTGTTATTCAAGATTGGGGCTTCACTTTGGAATAATTTTTCAGCTAATAGATGATATTCTTGACTATTCAGGTAATGCAAGTCAAATTGGTAAAAACATAGGTGATGATTTAAGCGAGGGGAAGATGACTTTACCATTAATTTATGCAATAAAAAACTCTACCGAGCAGCAACGTAATCTTATCAAAGATGCTATTAAAGTTGGTGATATAAGTAGGCTTCCAGATGTCATTGAGATTATTGAGGGAACAAAATCAATATCTAAAGTGCGAATTGAATCTGAAAAACAACTGGAAAATATAAAATTGATATTAAATAAAATACCAAACAATGATTTTAAGAAGATAATAACGGACTTAGCAGAATACTCTGTTTACAGAAAAAATTAATTTAAAAGGATTTTCTCGCCACTTTCAACACTATAATAACTTAAGCGTGCTGAACTAGCATTTTTTTCAATAATGTCGCCCTGAAAAACTGACTCGCCATTTATATCAACCCTAGCATACCCAGTATTATAAAGAGTTACCTCGGCATCTTGATTTTCTTGTTTTAAGATAAAAATTACATAATTGTCACTCTCAGACTCTGACCAAACTTCCCAATCTTTGCGCCCTGATAAATCACTTAGCCACCCTGTTAAATCTACTTCTACTTTACAAATAACAGAATCAAGTAAAGATAGGTAATCTGAGGGTAAATTAATAGAGTGTCTTTCTAATTTTTTGTTTTTCATAAGATATTCTTTTAACTTATCATATAAACTTATAAATTAATATGGTATTAAATTTAATTATTCAAAGGAAAGTTCATTGTATATAGTTGGAGTAACAGGTGGCATTGGTTCAGGGAAAAGTGAGGCAGCAAAAACATTTTTGAGTCTATCAGTGCCAGTTATAGACCTGGATGACATTGGTCGCCAAATCACTCAAAAAAATCATCCTGGATACTTAGAAATAATGAAAGCCTTTGGTGATAAGTATCTCGATAAAAATCAGGAATTAATGCGAAAGAGTCTTAAGATAGATATTTTTAATTCAAGTGAGGTAAGAAAAAAAATTGAATTCATCTTGCACCCGATTATTCTTAGTGAGTATAAAAAACAAATAATTAAATATAAATCAGAAGAATATATAGTGATAGTGATAGCATTACTTTTTGAGACAGAAAATTATCTAAAATTAATTGATGAAAGTCTGCTTATTGATTGCGATGAAGAAAGTCAATTTAATAGAGTGAGTTCAAGAGATAAATTAAATAAAAATTTAATTAAATCTATTATAAAATCTCAATTGCCGAGAAATCAGAGAGTTAAAAGGGCTGATAAAATAATTAATAACAATCTCAGCAAAGCTAGGCTTAAAGATAAAATTTGCCAATATCATAACGATTTAAAACTTAGGATTAATGGAAATTACAATGATTAAATATGAATTCCCACTGAATGAAAGGGTAAGAAAATTTCTCCGAATTGAAGAAATTTTTAAGCGAATGGAAATCCAAATTACTAATAAAAAAAAATTTTCTGTCTACAGTTGTTTTAATACATATTTTGATATTATGGCTACCGCTTCACGCACAGATTTAAAAGTTGAGCTGATACAAGAAATCGAAAAACAACGATTAAAAATTTCCACTAAAATAAAAACCAAAAAAAATATATCTATTAATAATGAAATGAAGCGAATAAGAGTTAAGCTTGAGAAAAGCAAAGTTAGCACAGGGTTTAATTTTGGTGGTGATAAATTTTTACATGAGCTTAAAACAAGAACAGATAGTCCTTCTGGTATTGTAATTACTGACTTTCCAGAATTCCAGTTTTGGTTAGAAGCAACATCTCATGTTGATAGAAAAAAATACTTTAATGATAAATTGAAAGACTTCATGCCAATCAAAATTGCAATCGGATCATTGATGGACCTTTTAAGAAGTAATGTTGAAGTTAAAGCAATGGAGACTAAAACTGATGCTGTTCAATACAAGCTTGATCCACTACTTAGAAATGACCTTGTAATCATAACTTTACCTGCGACATCAAAATTCTTCCCTAATATTTCATCGAATAAATATGCTGTTAATGTTCATTTTGGTAAAAATTTAGCTAGTACTACATCTAAATTAGTTAAATTTAAGCTAGGTATAGCTTCTTTTTAATATGCCTAATAAATGTCCTAATTGTAATAATGATGCAGAGCTTTCTAAAGATAATAAATTTCGGCCATTTTGCTCAAAAAAATGTAAGCTGCTTGACTTTGGGGCATGGGCAACTGAAAAATTTCAAATACCTGGCAACAACTCTGGATCTGAATATGATGAGAACTTATAGTTACTTTATTTTTTTTATATTAATTTCTTTATTTCCGCTTTTTTCGTATGGGGAAGAATTTTCTATATCAAATGATAACAATCTAATTTCAGAATTACGGCCTGGTCAAAAAATTACCGTTGGCTTTATGGATATAACAGCAAGCGAAGATGCAAAAATAATAAAGATTGAAGCAGAAATGATTGAGCGTATTGAAGCTCATTCAATGATAATGGATGGTGAGATAATGAAAATGAGAAAGATTACACCTGAGCTAATCAAAAATAAAAAATATAAATTTAAACCTGGCGGCAACCATCTAATGCTTTTTGATATTAAAAGAGAGCTCAAAAAGGGTGATCAAATTAACTTGCAATTTACTTTCCAGTTAAAAAATAAAAAAATATTAACGGAATCTATTCAATTCAAGGTTAAATAATCATTTCCAGATCGCCCTTTGTGATGCTATTCCTATCGCTCCATTTTCTAAAGCAACTTGATAGTCTCTAGCTCCCAGTCCTCCAAGGGCATAAGTAGGCGTATTAACTTTATTTACTATGTTTCGAAATTTATTCCAACCTATTGGCTTGATATCTGAATGAGATAAAGTTTTTTTAACAGCAGATAAGACTAAGAAATTAAGATTTAGTTTTTCAGCAATAGCCAATTCCTCCTGGGTATGGCATGAAGCTGACACTATAATATTTTTAGGTATTACTTTAATGCTTAAAAGATCTTTGGATGTTAAGTGAACTCCGTCAGCCTTTATTTCGTATGCTAGGTTCACATCGGAATTAATGATTACTTTTACATTCTTTGGCTTACAAATTTCAATTACTTCTTTCGAAAATATTTTAAACTCATCAAAAGAAATATTTTTTTCACGAACTTGTATTATCTCCAATCCATCACTTATTTTTTTGTGTAATTGAGTAAAAAACACCTTTTTTGAAGTTTCTGCTAAATTTGTTATTGCGTAATATTTTGGGAGATTAAATGCTTTTTGAATGAATAGGTTAGCAGGAAGAATGGGGCAAACATTTGGTTCTTTTAAATATGCCCATACTAATTTTTGCTTTTCTTTTGAGGTAACCTCCCCTTCCCATTTATGCACTTTAAAAAAATGAAGCGTAACATCGTTACCTCCGTAGGAATACTTTCTTGTCACCCACTTTGTAAATTGCGTTATCTTGACGCCAATCTCTTCATAAATTTCCCGATACAATGCATCAACTGATGTTTCATATTTTTCTATCTTGCCACCTGGAAATTCCCACCACCCCTCCCAGGGCTTTGGTGGGGGCCTCTGTGCAAAAAGCACTTGCTGATCAGTATTAATTAAAACTGCAACTGCAACATTAATATCCACTACTTTAGGTTCTATATTCAGCGTTAATTTTCACATACTCATATGATAAATCACTTGTCCATACTAAAGCCTTACCACTTCCTTTGTTTAAATTAACTTTTAGACAAATCTCAGAATTTTTCATTTCTTTTTGAATTTTTAACTCGTCAAAGTCTTTTGCAACAGCGCCCTTGCTAGCAAATAGTATTTCATTAATATATATATCAATGGTAGAAATATCTAAATTCTCTAAATTACTATTACCTATCGCTGCCAATATTCTTCCTAAGTTTGGGTCACTAGCAAAAAAAGCTGTTTTTACTAAGGGGGATTTAGCGATGCTCATACCTACCTCCTTACATTCACCTACATTATTTCCACCTAGTACCTCAATCGTTATAAATTTTGTAGCACCCTCACCATCCCGAATAATTGCTTGTGAAAGCTCAAGTGCAATATCAAAAATTGCTGATTTTAAAACTTTATAATTATCATTCTCTTTAACTATCTTAGAATGTTTAGACTGATTTGTTGCTGCAATAATAAACGAATCATTTGTTGATGTATCGCCATCTACAGAGATACAATTAAATGTTGTATCCGTAATTTCTTTATTTAATATTTGTAACATTTCCTGAGAGATATTTGCATCAGTTGAAATAAAAGCAAGCATTGTAGCCATATTAGGATGTATCATTCCCGACCCCTTACTTATTCCGGTAATTGTCACTTTCTGATCTTGAATTAATATACTTTTTGATACAGCTTTTGGGAGGGTGTCGGTCGTCATAATTGCCTCTGCTGCTCCAAGCCAATTATTTTCCTCCAAGCCTCTAACTAAATCAGGAATGGCTTTAATTATTTTCCCAGCTGGAAGTGGTGTCATGATAATTCCAGTCGAAAAAGGTAAGACTTGATTAGGCATAACTTCCAATGCTACTGCTAGAGCTTCACAAATTGAATTGGCGTCCTCAGTACCCCTGTCTCCATTTCCTGCATTAGCTGACCCAGTATTTACAATTAATGCTTTTATTGCGCTAGTTGCTTTTAGGTGATTTTTTGAAACTACAACTGGGGCTGCACAAAATTTATTTTGAGTAAAAGTACCTGACACTGAAGTTCCGTCGTCAAAAACCATTAACATTAAATCTTTACGATTCTTATCTTTCAGTCCAGCTGCTAAAGTAGCGAGTTTGACTCCAGGTATACTTAATAGCTCTTTGTTAATAGGCATTTTTAAATTAATAGCCATAACTTTATTTTTGTCTCCAAATAGTACCTTCAGCCGTGTCTTCCAATAGGATATCATTTTCCAAAAGAAGTTTTCTGATTCTGTCAGCCTCTTCGTAATCTTTATTTTTTTTTGCCAAATTTCTTTCTTCAATTAAATCATCAATTATTAATCCATCATCTCCAATAGAAGGCGCCATAACCCCTTGTAAAAAATCTTCTGGGCTCATAGTTAAAATACCTAAGCTATTGGCTAGATTAACTAGAAGTTCTGTTTTTTGATTGTCTTTGCTCTTGTTTATTTCGTTAGCTAATTCATATAATACAGCGATAGCAGCAGGCGTATTAAAGTCATCATCAAGTGCTTCTTTAAACCTTATTGCATAATTATTTGACCAATCAACCTCAGCTTTCTGAGATTGACTTTTATTTCTAATTGATAAATATAATCTTGTTAAGCCCTGTTTGGCATCATCCAATTGAATATCTGAATAATTTAAAGGGCTTCGATAATGTGCTTTTAAAATAAAAAATCTAACAACTTCTGGAAAATAATTTTTTAAAATTGATCGAATAGTAAAAAAATTACCCAGGGATTTTGACATTTTTTCATCATCAATTTTTACAAAGCCATTATGTAGCCAGTAATTTGCCATTTTACAATCATTTGCTGCTTCAGATTGTGCAATTTCATTCTCATGATGCGGAAATTGTAAGTCTTGTCCTCCACCATGAATATCAAAATGATTGCCTAGGATTTTATTGCTCATTGCAGAACATTCAATATGCCAACCCGGCCTTCCTGCTCCCCAAGGAGATTCCCATGATGGCTCATTCTTCTTAGCCGACTTCCACATTACAAAATCAAAATTATTTTTTTTATTTAGATCAATATCTATTCGATTTCCAGCTCTTAAGTCTTTTAATGTTTTACCCGAGAGTTTTCCATAGCCTTTAAAATCTGATACAGAGTAGTAAACATCTTTATTATCGCCGACATAAGCATATTTTTTATCTATTAATATTTGAATCATATTTATGATATCGCCAATATGATTAGTTGCCTTTGGTTCAGAATCTGGCCTTAAAACACCGAGCGCATCTGCATCCTTGTTCATCTCAATAATAAATCTTTCGGTTAACTCTTTAATAGTAATATTTTCTTCAGTTGCTTTGGCTATAATCTTGTCATCAATGTCAGTAATATTTCTAACATATTGAACACTATAACCACTTAACTTTAACCATCGATTAATCACATCAAAAACTACCATCACTCTTGCATGGCCTAGATGACAGAAATCATAAACCGTCATACCGCATACATATAAACGAACCTCTTTTGCAGTAATAGGTTTAAAAATTTCTTTTTGTTTTGTTAAGCTGTTGTATAGTGAAAGCATTTATAATTGAGTGGTTGAGCCATAAAGTGGTATTAAAAATTCATTTATGATAAATTAAATGTTCAAAAATTATACCATGCAACATTTTTAGTTTTACAATCTTAAATTAATAAATAAAGTGAGAGAAATTACCTATGAGAAATATACTTAAACTAATAGCCTTAAACTTATTCCTCCTGCTAAGCATGGCTTCTTTCGCTCAAGACTCTAACACGTTTCTCATCGAAACAAATCGGGGTAACATAACAATTGAGGTTTATCCAAAAAAAGCACCTAAAACAGTAGCGAATTTTAAGAAGTATGTTTCAAATGGATTCTATAATGGACTTATTTTTCACCGAGTAATTAGTAGTTTTATGATACAAGGTGGTGGTTTCGATAAAAATATGATGCAAAAACAAACGAATGATCCAATTATTAACGAATCTAGTAATGGGCTAAAAAATACAGCTTATACATTAGCAATGGCAAGAACAAATGACCCTAATTCAGCTACCTCTCAGTTTTTTATTAACTTGATAGATAACGGGTTTTTAAACTACACTGGCAAAAGCTCAAGCAAAATAGGTTATTGTGTTTTTGGAAGCGTAATTGAAGGAAAGGATATTGTAGATAAAATAGGTAAATTTAAAACACATACAAAAAATGGGCAAAGCGACGTACCCATCAAAAAAGTCGTTATTAAATCAATTAAACAAAGGTAGGTATAAATGAAAATTAAAACAAATCTTGGTAGCTTTTCATTGGAGCTCGATGAGGAAAATGCGCCGATATCATCAAAGAACTTTAAAGATTACGTTGAAAAAAGCTTTTATAACAAGACTATTTTTCATCGAGTAATAGATAGATTTATGATCCAAGGTGGTGGTTTCGAGTTAGATATGAATCAAAAAGAAACTTATTCTCCTATCAAAAATGAAGCTAGCAACGGATTAAAAAATGAAAAATATACCGTTGCAATGGCAAGAACAAGTGATCCCGATTCTGCTACTTCTCAATTTTTTATTAATACATCTGACAATAGTTTCTTAGATTATCCAGGACAAGATGGAGCTGGTTACTGTGTTTTTGCTAAAGTCACTGAAGGTTTTGATATTATCGATAAAATTAACTCTGTTCCAACTGGGTCAAAGAATGGCCATCAGGATGTTCCTGTTGAGTCTGTAATCATTGAGGAAATATCAACTGATTAAGGTTGATACAAGCGCACTATTTGTTTCCGATACTCACCTAAGTGAAGATTCGCGGTCTGGAATTGACAGATTTAACAGGTTTCTAGAAATTCATGCTAGTAAGCATGAATTTCTATTTATTCTTGGTGATCTTTTTGAATATTGGATTGGGGATGACGCCAATCAATTCAATTCAGTAACAACAACCCTTCAGAAATTAAAAACTAAGATTTATTTTATTCCCGGTAATAGAGATTTTCTGATTGGGTCTGAGTTTTTGAATAAAACTAACATCACCCTTCTTGATGATCTCACCTTAATTCAACTTGGAAATCATAAAGCAGTAATTCTTCATGGCGATACTTTATGTATTGACGATAAAGAATATCAAGAATTTAGAGCAAAGGTTAGATTAGAAAGTTGGAAAAAAGATTTTTTAAATAAAAAAATTCATACTAGGTTAGAAATTTGCAAAAATCTAAGAAGAAAAAGTAATGAGGCCCAAATAAAGAAAAGTGAATTATTGATGGATGTAAATGAGCATGAAGTAAAAAAATTATTTAAAGATTTAAGCTTCCCTTCAATAATGATTCATGGCCATACCCACAGACCTAAAAGACATAAATACTTATTAGATAATCATGCTTGTGAAAGATGGGTTTTAAATGATTGGTATGATTCTGGTAGCTACTTAATCTGGAAGGATGATCAATTAAATTCAGAAATATTGTAATTTATTTCTGCTTATTGAATTCTTCTTTTCTATTTTTTTTAGCGGCTTGATTTAGAATTCCATTGATATATTTAAATCCATCGACTCCACCAAATAATTTTGCCACCTCTATTGCTTCATTGATTACAACTTTATATGGGACTGAGGGAGAATATTTTAATTCGTACAGGGAGCTATATATAATTGATAACTCAATTGGACTTAACTCCTCATAAGAGCGATCTATATAACTTATAATTTCTAATTTTAATGTTTCTAAATTTTTAAATACGCCCTTTAAAATCTCAATGTAAAATTCTTCATCTGCTCTTATAAAATCTGGGTCATCACGAATATCTTTTTGAATTTGTTTTAAATCAAAGGTGTTGACTAGGCCACGATAAATACTTTTCATAGCTAATTCTCGTGACTTTCTTCGATTATTAATTTTTTTTCTTGATATACTTTTAGTTGGTTTAGAGTCAATCATTATGATAAATTTTTAATGCCATCTCAATAGCACCTTCTGCGGCTTCCTCGCCCTTAATAACAACTCTAGCAAGTGCTTCTTTTGAGCTATTTGTAGTAAGCACAGCATTTATAATTGGAATAGAATAATCTAGCTGAACTCGCATAATCCCGCTTGCTGATTCATTTGAGACTATCTCAAAATGGTAAGTATCACCTCTTATAACTAGGCCGATTGCAATCATGACATCAAAAATTTCACATTTATTCATTTTTTGTAATGCTATGGGTATTTCTAATGCACCGGGTACCGTTTTATGAATAATTTTTTTTTCACTAACTCCTAAAGCTTGTAATTTTAATATGCAAGCTTTAGAAATTTTTTCTACAATTTCATTATTAAATCTAGATGAGACTATCCCAATAGATAAACCTTTTACCTCTTCTTTATTCATATTATCTTATTGAAAAATTATCAACCCTTTCTGTAATGCATTTAAAATACCCCAACCGATAGGCACACTAACAACTAGCCATGCTATTGGTAATAGGAAAGTTTGAAGCGTCTTATTAGTATGCGTTGTTGCAACTACCAGTTTTTCTTTGTTACTCTCAGTGCTAGCCTGCTCAACTTTTAATTGTTTTTCAGTCATAAAGAATTTCTTATTAACAGGCTTAATCAATAAATTGAGAATAAAACCAACCACTAGAAGTAGGGCTAATATTTTAAAGCTAGAGTTATATGCTTGATCGGGAGGAATACCTTGTGCTAGTTGAAACTCCCTTAGATATGAAATCAGCATTGGACCTATAATTCCTGCAAATGACCATGCAGTTAAAAGTCGACCATGAATAGCACCTACATGCTGAGTTCCAAAAATATCTGCTAAATATGCAGGGATAGTTGCGAAACCTCCGCCATACATTGTCAGTATAACTAAAGTAATTAAAACAAAAGTTGCAATGTATTGATTTAGACCAGCCCAGGGTGCTGCCAAATATAGCACTGTTCCTAAGCTAAAAAATATTGCATAAGTTAATTTTCTTCCAAGGAAGTCAGATGAAGATGCCCAAAAAATCCTACCAATAATATTTGATAGAGATAACAATGCGCCAAATCCTGTAGCAATTGCACCAATTATTAGTGGGTCAAAACTGCTAGCAGCAATTTCTTGAAACATTGGCTTTGCAACAGATAAAACACCTATACCTGCTGAAACATTTAAGCAAAGTACACCCCATAAAAGCCAAAATTGTGGAGTTTTATGAGCAATTCCAACATGGACATGATTAGATGAAATCATTGCGTTAGTTTTTTTAACTTCTGGTTTCCAACCTTCTGGTTTCCAACCTTCAGCAGGAACTCGATACCCAAAAGCACCAATTGTCATAGATGTTAAATAAATACACCCCATAATGAAGAAAGTTTGAGCAATACCATAGCTACTTATAAGATTATCCCCTAGAGGCATACCAATCATTGCTCCCCCACCAAACCCCATAATTGCCATACCTGTAGCCAAGCCCCTTCTGTCTGGAAACCATTTGATTAATGTTGATACAGGTGAGATATAGCCAAGTCCGAGGCCAACACCACCAATTACACCTGCCCCTAACCAAATTAACCATAATTGATGTAAAGAAACACCTAATGATGTAATCATTAAACCGCCACCCCAAAATATTGCTGCTGCAACTCCTGCCTTTCTTGGCCCAGCTTTCTCAAGCCAATGACCAAAAACTGCTGCTGACATCCCCAAAAATACTATAGCTATAGCAAAAGTCCAAACAACGTCACTTCTTAACCAGTCGCAAGAAGTCGTAAATACCCTTTCCCAGATACCTATCGACTCCGCACACTCGGTACCAATTAATTTTGTAAGGCCGGGCCAAAATATACTAAAGCCGTAAATCATTCCAATCGATAAATGAATGAATAAAGCTGCAGGAGGAACCATCCATCGGTTAAATGATTTATCTGCAACAATTTTACTCTTAGCTAAAGATTCAAACATAATAAAAGCCTTCTAATTTAAATAACGTTAATCATAAGCTATTTCTTATTAATTTTCTTAGGATTTTATTAAATTAAAATATTTAATAAATTTGTCATGTTATTGTCATATAAGTGTCATAATATACGATAAATAATAATTTACAGGTATTTAAGATGGCAGCAAATATACTAATAGTAGAAGATGAAAGCTCGATTTTAGAATTAATTGCATTAAATCTTCATCAGGCTGGATTCAATCCAATTCGAGCTATTAGTGCTGAGTATGCTGATAATATAGTCAAGGAAACCCTACCTGACTTAATAGTGCTTGACTGGATGTTACCCGGAATGAATGGAGTTGAGTTTGCAAAAAGACTGAGAGCAAATTCAGTAACTAAGTTTATTCCAATTATTATGTTAACTGCAAAAAGTAATGAGGATAATAAAATAGAAGGTTTTAATGTAGGTGCTGATGATTACCTGACAAAGCCATTTAGCCCGAGAGAATTAGTAGCACGAATCAAAGTGCTGATTAGAAGAAGAAGTCCAGAATTAGTAAATGATCCGATAATATCTGAAGGCTTAGTTCTTGATCCGAAATCACATAGGGTCCAAGTTAACAATAAAACTATAACTATAGGTCCAACTGAATTTAAATTGCTCCATTTTTTTATGAAGAACAATAACCGTGTGTATAGTAGAAATCAAATTCTAGATAAAATTTGGGGTAATAACTCAGTAATAGATGATAGGACAGTTGACGTCCATATAAAAAGATTACGAGATGTGCTCAAGCAATCTGGCTATGATAAATTTATTCAAACAGTACGTGGGACAGGCTATAGATTTTCTAAGGAATAGAATTAATAAACAAAGCAATAAAATCCTCGTTATAATAAATTAATTACTCAATAAAGAGATAAATATTTTGCAAGATATCCGTTGGAGCACATTCTGGTTTTTTGTATTTGAAATATTATTATTCATAATTATTTCTAACATTTATTCAATTACATATGGATTGATTTTATGCTTACTATCGCTCAGTTGTTTTTTACTTCTTCATATGTATTGGTTATACAAGCTTATGAAATGGCTTAATAATCCATCATTGTCCAGTCTGCCTAATGGAAATGGTGTTTGGCAACATATCTTCACTAAACACTACCAAATACTTAAAAAAAATAAAAAAACAAAAAAAGAGCTAGTTTCAACATTAGATCAATTTACAAAAGCTGCAGAGGCTTTAATGGATGGTGTTGTAGCTTTAAATGAAAGTAATGAAATTATTTGGAGCAATAGAAAATCACAAATAATGCTAAATCTAAACCCAAGAAAAGATACAGGACAACCTATTAACTACATACTTAGAAATACAGATCTAATCAAATACCTTGAAGAAGAAAGCTATGATGAAACAATTAAAATAAATTTAGATACTGATAGTAATAAAATAGTTGAAATAAAAATTGTATATTTCGGAGAAAATCAAAAAGTTATGGTTATCAAAGATATAAGTCAGGGAGTTAAGATTGAGTCTAGCAGAAAGGAATTTATCTCCAACGTTTCGCATGAATTAAAAACCCCGCTCACCGTAATTTTAGGTTTTATAGAAACATTGGAAAATATGTTTGGGCCTAAAGATACTGAACATAAAAATATACTCAAGATAATGAGTGGACAGGCCAATAGAATGTCTAAACTTATTGATGATTTATTAATGCTATCGAATGTTGAGTCTAGTCTTTTTCAAAACCGTTCTGAAAAATTATTAATACAAACAATTATGAGTAAGCTTAAGAAAGATATTTCCGCTTTAAATATTAAGAATCATAAAATTAAATATCAAATTGAGGATAAACTTAATGTCTATGGATCTAAAAAAGAGATAGTAAGCGCCTTCCTTAATTTAATTACTAATGCAATAAGGTATACAGAGAAAAATGGCTCCATCTCAATTAGCTGGGGCTTAATAAATGGATTACCAATTTTTGAAGTTAAAGATACAGGCAGTGGAATCGAACAAAAACATATCAATAAGATTACAGAAAGGTTTTATAGGGTTGATGAAGATAGAAGTAGGGATTCTGGTGGTACCGGCCTAGGGCTTTCAATAGTTAAAAATATTATTAACCAACATGAAGGCGAATTAAAAATTACTAGTGCTGTGGGTATAGGAAGCTCTTTCAAATTGATTTTTAACAAAGATTCAATTGCTTAATTTATAGAATGAAGATTTTAATTCTTTTATTACCTTTCTTCTTATTTTCCTGTTCAAGCTCAACTCTTGAAAAGAAAAATTCAACTCAATATGATAAAGGATCTATAAATCAGTTTGGTAAATCAGATTTCGATCGTATGGCTGACTATGAAATTCGTGAAAATATAGAAAGCTTAAAAATATTAATGATTAAGTTTTACAAAAAAAATCCCAATCAATTAAAGAAAAGTACATCCGATAATGCTGAAAAAATGACTAATTGGGTATTTAATGGTGACCATAATTGGAAATTTAATCGAATCAACAATGCTCAAGGTGTTGACGCACTAAATCAAGTTTTTGATGCTAATTTTGAAGGTGATAGAGTTTTATCTTTAATAGCTGGTTTGTATACAATGCTTATAAAAGCTCATGGAGACAAAAAAGAATTCTATATCTTTGACTCATTAGACCCTCAAAAAATTTACAACGCCTCTAGAAACTTTGAAATAATTGTTTGGAAGTTATCATCAAAAAAAGATAGCGAGGGTCGTCCGTATCTATTATCTAATTCAATTAATTCTTCAGAAGCTAATTTATCTTTTGAAAGAGAATTTGGAAAAATAATAGGTCGCACAGATTATTTTGCATTTACTTTATCAGAAAAAACTGAAAGAGCTGTAACACGAGCTATACAAAGCTTTACAACTGGAATTTTTTTACCCTTTTAATTATAAAAGAATTTTCTCAATTCCGCCTTTTGTAACTTTATCAACATATTCTTGAAGCCATCTATCTCCTAAATTGTGCTTTGCAAGTTCAACAACAATATAATCTGCTTCGGTATTTGTATCGTCGCCATACCTTGCCAAACCCTGAAGGCATGAAGGGCAAGATGTAAGGATCTTTACTGGCTGCTGAAGGTCGGTTGTTTTTGGTAGTTCTTTTAAGCCTTTCTCAATTTCTTCCTGCTTCCTCATTTTAACTTGTGATGCAATATCCGGCCTTGCTACAGCAAATGTACCTGATTCTCCACAACACCTGTCATTGAGTGGAACAGTTTGGCCCATTAATGTATTTGTAACTTCGGTAGGCGAATAAGTTTTCATTGGGCTATGACAAGGGTCATGGTACATATACTGCTGCCCATTAACACCATTCATCTTTACGCCTTTTTCCATTAAATATTCATGAATATCGAGCAAACGGCAACCTGGGAAAATTTTTTCAAATTCGTATTTTTGTAATTGGTCCATGCATGTTCCACAAGACACAATAACAGTCTTAATATCTAAATAATTTAATGTATTTGCCACCCTGTGGAATTGAACTCTATTATCTGATGTTATCTCTTGCCCTTTCTCATGGTCCCCAGATGAAGTCTGAGGATAGCCGCAACATAAATAGCCCGGGGGTAAAACTGTAATCGCTCCAACTTCATACAACATAGCCTGTGTCGCTAATCCAACTTGTGAGAATAGGCGCTCTGAACCACAGCCAGGAAAATAAAATACTGCTTCTGCATCATCCTCAATTCGATCTAAATTTCTTATTACTGGAATGACTTTGTCATCCTCAATTCCTAAAAGCCCTCTAGATGTCTTTGTTGGCATATCTTTTGGCATAGGCCTATTCATGAAATGAATAACCTGAGTAGTTATTGATGCTTTTCCAACAGTTGATTTTGGTGCTTTCTTTGAATAATTAACTAAGCCAAGCTTTTTAAAGATGGAATGTCCCCATCTCTGTACTTTGTAGCCAACATCAACCATGAATTTTCTCATTATCTTAATTGTTAATGGATCTTTAAGATTTAAATAAGTCATCGCCATCAAAGTGCCGGGATTAAAATTTTTCTTATTCTGCTCTCTTAGGAAATTTCTCATAGCTATAGAAACATCGCCATAATCAATATCTACCGGACAAGGTGACAGGCATTTATGGCAGACAGTGCAATGATCAGCTACATCGTTAAACTCATCAAAATGTTTAAATGATATGCCTCTTCTTGTTTGCTCCTCATAAAGAAAAGCTTCTATCAATAACGAGGTTGCTAAAATTTTATTTCTTGGGCTATAAAGTAAATTTGCCCTTGGTACATGTGTCGTACAAACTGGCTTGCACTTTCCACATCTTAAGCAATCACTTATTGAATCTGCAATTTCCCCTATCGCAGATTGCTCCATAATAATTGATTCTTGCTCAAGTAATCCAAAACTTGGTGTGTAAGCGTTACTTAGGCCAGAGCCGGGCATTAACTTACCTTTATTAAAATGTCCATTTGGATCTACTTTTGCTTTATAGCTTGCAAATGTATTAATTGTAAATTCATCTATAAACTCCATTTTTGTAATACCAATTCCATGCTCACCAGAGATAACACCATCTAAACTTTTTGCAAGCTCCATAACTCTTGCAACAGCTTTATTAGCATCCTGCATCATTCCATAGTCATCTGAATTAACAGGAATATTACTATGAACATTTCCATCACCAGCATGCATATGTAAAGCAATAAACACCCGAGACTTTAGAACTTCTTGATGGATATCATTTATCCTTTTGAAAATTAATGCAAAATCACGGCCAACAAAAATTTCATTCAGGGGTTCTTTTAATTCCACTTTCCAAGACACCCTAATCTCATGAGATTGAATGGCTTCCAGTAAATTTGAATTGCTATCTTTTACTTCTATAAAATTCTCAAGCTTATTTAGAGGGGTATCGAGATTGGAAAGGAAATAAACCCACTTATCTTTAACCTTACCAAGGAGTGACAATGCTAAAAATTTTTTATTTTCAAATAACTGAGTATCATTGTCTTGATCTTCAAAACTTATTGGGGCTGTCTCTATATATTGCTCAAGCTCATAAATAAGTTTTAATTTATTGTTGATCGACAACTCAATATTAATTCTTTCTATCCCATTTGAGTAGTCACCTAAGTTATGAAGAGGAATGACAACATCTTCATTAATTTTAAATGCATTAGTGTGTTTAGCAATTGCAGCAGTTCTTGCTCTATCAAGCCAAAATCGTTTTCTTGCCTCAGGCGACACCGCAATAAATCCTTCCCCATCTTTTATATTTGATATTTGAACAACCTGAGATGCAGCCTTACCAACGGAATCTTCAGTATCACTAGCAATATCTGCAATTAAAACCATTTTAGGCCTCATGGTGCGCGTTGATTTTGTGCTATACCCCACCGCCTTGATATATCTTTCATCTAGATGTTCTAGGCCTGCAAGTAATACGTCATCTAGGTTGTCTACATAATCTTTAATCTCAACAATTGTTGGCACTGCCTCAGAAACCTTACCAAAAAACTCAAGGCAAATAGTCCTTATATGTTGTGGCATTTTGTGGAGAATAAAAGTAGCAGAGGTAATAAGCCCGTCACACCCTTCTTTTTGTATGCCGGGTAATCCACTTAAAAACTTATCTGTAACATCCTTACCTAAACCGATTTTTCTAAAGCTTGCGCCAGGAATTTCTAATATCTCTTCTTCGCCATCTGCTAGTTTTCCATTACCCGAAAATCTATTAACTTTAAAGCGGGCTTTATCAACATCGTGAATCTTGCCTAAATTATGATCTAATCTTTCAACCTCCACCCAATTACCATCTGGATCTACCATTCGCCATGAAACCAGATTATCTATGGCTGTGCCCCATAGTACTGCTTTTTTTCCACCAGCATTCATCGCAACGTTGCCACCGATACAACATGCATCGGCAGATGTTGGATCAGTCGCAAATTCTAATCCAGCATTTGAAGCCAAATCCATTGCTCTTCTTGTCACAACACCAGCACCACAATGAATAGTTGGAATTGTTTTATTCAACCCAGGTAAATTTTTATACTCTATTGGACTTATATTATCTAATTTTTCAGTATTAATTACTGCAGACAAAGGGGTTAATGGAATTGCTCCTCCTGTATATCCGGTCCCTCCCCCTCTAGGGATAATTGTTAACTCCAAGGCTATACATTCTTTTACTATGTCAGCAATTTCTACTTCTGTATCTGGATTTATTACAACGAAGGGATATTCAACCCTCCAATCTGTTGCATCTGTAACATGTGATACTCTAGCTAAACCATCAAATTGAATATTGTCTTTCTTTGTGTGGCGCCTTAAGCGAGAAAATATCCGCTTTCTTAATTTTTTTGTTTTCTTAAATTCAGATTCAAATGTGCTTATTGCAGACAATGCCGCAGCTGTTAATTGCGCCACTTTCATATTGCCAAAACTTCTGTCTTCTATTGATTGAACTCGATGATGCATTGCCTGGACAAGCATCTTGAGTCTTTTAGGATTTTCTAAAAGATCGTCTTGGAGATAGGGGTTTCTATTCACCACCCAAAGGTCGCCTAAGACCTCAAAAAGCATTCTAGCTGAATGCCCTGTCTTTCTCTCGCCTCGTAATTCTTCTAAAATTACCCAAATCTCATCCCCAAGAAAACGAAGTACAATCTCTTTATCTGAAAAGGAAGTGTAATTATAAGGAATTTCGCGCAACCGTGTTGAAGCCTGTGATTGAGCCTTCATGAAACCAGTGGATATAGGTGCGTTCATTAATTTTTTTGTACTATTTCTATTAGGGTTATTGTACATTTTATGAGAAAATTTATCATAATTATTAAGAACATTTTTTATAGGTAAAGTTTCATGCTTTGGATAAAAGCCTTTCATATTATTTTCATGGTTACCTGGTTTGCTGGTCTATTTTACCTGCCAAGACTTTTTGTTTATCACGCGATGTCAAAAGATAAAATTAGCCACGAACGATTTCTTGTTATGGAAAGGAAGTTATTTTATGGAATTATGACACCAGGCGCTCTAATTACAATTTTTTTAGGTATTTGGCTATGGTTAGGCTATGGATATAGTGGATTATGGGTTCACTTAAAATTACTTTGTGTTATTATTTTGATGTTTTATCACATGGCTTGCTATAAATATATGATTGACTTTAAACTCAAAAAAAATAAATATTCTCACATCTTCTATCGATGGTTTAATGAGATACCCGTAATTCTTCTTTTTGCAATAGTTATTTTAGTGGTGGTGAAGCCTTAATGGGGAATGTGCTAATTTGTGGGTCAATGGCATATGACTCAATCATGGTCTTTAATGATTACTTTAAGAATCACATTTTACCCGACCAAATTCATAAATTAAGTGTTTCATTTTATGTCCCTGAGTTAAAGAGAAATTTTGGTGGGACTGCTGGGAATATTGCATATAATTTATCACTACTTAATACTTCTCCATTAGTTATGGCAACTGTAGGAGAAGACTTTCAACCATACGTTGAGCGATTAAGTAAGTATGAGATTATTCAAGATTATATAAAAAAAATCCCTGATACTTTTACAGCACAAGCCTACATTACAACCGACCTAGATGATAACCAAATTACAGCATTCCATCCTGGGGCCATGAGTGAGTCACACACAAATAGTATCTCATCAATTACTGAAAATATAAGTCTTGCAATAATTGCTCCTGATGGAAAAGATGGGATGATTCAACATGCTAATGAATGTGTTGAAAAAAATATTCCTTTTCTATTCGACCCAGGTCAAGGACTACCTATGTTTAATAAAGCTGAATTAATGACCTTTATTAATCAGGCCCACTACATAGCTTTAAATGATTATGAATTACAACTTGTATTAGAAAAAACCAATTTAACGCTTTCTGAATTAGCTTCGACTGTAGATACTTTAATAGTAACAAAAGGATCTGAAGGTTCTTCTATCTACTCTGAAGGTGAAGAAATTATCATCAATGCTATTCCAATTAAAACACCAGTTGACCCTACAGGATGTGGTGATGCTTATAGAGCAGGTTTAATATATGGGATTTTAAATAAATATGATTGGACAAAAACAGGCAAACTTGCATCCATTATGGGCGCAATAAAGATTGAATCTAAAGGAGGTCAAAATCACACCGCCACATTATCTGAGATTGAAAGTCTTCTTGGCAGTACTTTAAAATAGATCTCTAGGGTCTGCGTCGATTGATATAATTTTTTTCCCTTCAAAACTATATGCGCTTAATTTTCTTCCCCATACACAACCCGAATCTAATGTAATGCCATTTAAATAAGCCTGTATTCCAATTGCAGACCAATGGCCTGACAGAATAAATTCTTTTCTTTTCTTTGCAGGAAAAAGATACCAAGGTGTTAGATGGGACGGTAATTTATTTATATTCTTCTTAAAAGAAAAATCAATTGAGCCATCTTTATTTAAAGCACGCATTCTTGTCATAGTGTTAATTGCAAATCTTAGACGATCAGCTTTTTTATAATTTTCATCCCATATGATTGGGAGATTTCCATACATCTCTTTTAAAAATTTTTTTGGGTTCTTATTTAATTCGGATGTTACTTCATTGGATAATTGCATTGTTAGTTTTGAAGACCAAGAAGGGTAAATGCCTGCATGGACCATTAAATATTTATCATTTCTATGAGCTAATGGAATTGATAAGAACAAATCAATAAATTTTGATAAATTCTTATTTTTAAGAACAGGTTCGAATGTATCTTTGGTGGAAATTGATGTTGATTGAAAGGCAACTGCTAGGAAATGAAGGTCATGATTACCTAATACAATTTTTATATTATCTCGATGCTCGTAACACCACTGAAGAATCTCTAGTGAGCCTTTGCCACGATTAACTAAATCACCAACTAACCATAACTTATCTTCACTTTTATTAAAATTTACAGCATTTAATAAAGATTGGAATGAATAGAAACATCCTTGTAGGTCGCCAATAGCATAAATTGACATCTAGTGATTTATAACTTACCTCCAGATGCATTTGCCATACTTATAACAGCTGCAGCAACTTCCTCATCGGTAAGTCTTGAATTTCCGCCTTTAGCCGGCATCATTCTAATACCTTTAATAGCATTATTGATAAGCATCTCTTTACCTTGAGCAATTCTTGGTGCCCATTGTTCAGCATCTCCAATTTTTGGAGAACCCATTAAACCCGTCGTATGGCACATTGCACAATTTGCTTTTATAATTGCATCTGCAGATATTGAATTCTCAGCTCCAGATGATGCTTCATTAGCAACTACAACTTGAGCCACTGGCTTTATATCTTCTTGCGTATTATTTTCGACAACCTTAGACTCTTCTGGCTGACTAAAATCGTATTTAGCTGTAGCAGTAGTAATAATTACAATTCCCCCCACCAAACTACCAACAACAACCCCGATTGTTTCTAAAATGTCTTTTAATTTTCTTTTCTCACTCATAAATCTTCCTTCTTAAAGATTAAACAAAAATAAATTTAAAATAGTGGTCTATCAAAAATGCGGTGAATATTAAGCCAAGATATAATATGGAATATCTAAAAATTTTCATAGATAGTTTATCAGAATAATTCCTGTAGAGCATGACAACATAATAAAGAAATATTGCATTTAGAATTGTTGCAAAAAATAAATAAATAAGGCCTGTCATACCTATACTAAATGGCATCATGGTAACAATAACTAAAATAATTGTGTAAAGGACAATATGAAGTAAGGTAAATTTTTCTCCATGCGTAACTGGCAGCATTGGTATACCCACTTTTGCGTACTCTACTCTGCGATATAACGCTAATGCCCAAAAATGCGGTGGCGTCCAACAAAAAATAATTAAGAATAAAATCCATGCCTCAGGTGATAATTGGTTATTGACTGCCGCCCATCCTAAAACTGGTGGCATTGCTCCGGAAGCACCACCAATAACTATATTCATAGGTGTCGCAGGCTTAAGGAAAATTGTATAGATTACCGCATAAGCAAAAAAGGTTAGCGCGGTGAGCCACATAGTTAAGAAGTTTACAAAATAGAATAGAATAAATAGTCCTAATCCACCTAAAACAGAAGCAAAGAAAATGGTTTCTTGTTGAGATACTTTTCCCATAGGCAAAGGTCTGCCTCGAGTTCTCGCCATTCGAGCATCAATTTTTTCTTCAATTAAACAATTGAAAGCTGCTGCAGCTCCAGATACAAAACCGATTCCAAGAATCGCACTAACCAATACACTCAATGGAACCATGCCGGGTGTAGATAGGAACATTCCTATAACAGCTGTAAAAACTATTAAAGCATTTACTCTTGGCTTACAGAGTGCGAAAAAAGCTTTTAGACTTTCAATCGAAAAATAACTCTTAATAGGTATAGTTTTTATCATATTGCGGAGTAATTCTTGAATTAATAATAGTAGTTATTATAACCAATAATGCTGCCCCTAAGTTGTGAAGAGTAGCTAAAAACAATGGTAAATACATTATCAAATTAGCAATACCAACAACAACCTGAAGAAGAAGAACTAAAAGTAAAAGGTTTCGATAGAAGCGAGTAGATGGATAATTTCTTAATAAATAAACCATAAAGATAAAATAACAAGTCAATACAAGAGCTCCGACTCTATGCACCCATTGAATTGCTTGAAGAGCTTTAATAGATAAACCCTCGCCTGCTGCCGTCATACCCAGCTCCCTAAAAGGACTAAACCCATTTTTAAAGTCCATATCTGGCATAAGTGATCCATGACAAGTTGGAAAATCCGTACATGCTAGTGCCGCATAATTAGTGCTCGTCCAACCGCCAAGTAAAATTTGTAAAAATAATAATACAAAACCAAATCGGATGTAGGGTTTAATCCCTGGATCTATGATAATGGTATTGCTAATGGCACCTAAATGCCGATGTGTTAAATAAGTTAATAAAGCTAATATGGTCATCCCACCCATCAAATGTGCAGTCACGATAGCTGGCTTTAGAAGCTCGGTAACTGTCCACATCCCTAGAGTGGCTTGAAAGATAACTAGCGCCAGTATGGCAAAGGGCAAAATAAGACTTACTTTGAGTTCAAGTCGAATTTTGTAGCTTACAAATGAAATTAATAAAATCAATAGCCCAAGAATACCAGCTAAATATCTGTGGATCATTTCTCTCCATGCTTTACCAATCTCCACAATACTACCTGGATACAAGCCTTGAGCCTCCATAATTGCAGCTTCACTTTCTGGCACTGTTAATGTCCCAAAACATCCTGGCCAATCAGGACAACCAAGACCTGCATCAGTCAGCCTTACATAGGCGCCAAAAACTACAACACATAATGTTAAGAATGAAGCAGAAAAAATTAATCTTTTAAACCAAATCAAAGCTATAGTGTCCTAAAAAAATTGGGGTTATACTTAATACAGAATACCCATTAAAATTTATTTAACAATCTTGACTTATTCTATGTAAACAATGTTAAAAATATAACTTTGAGAAAATACAACTATGAATACAAATAAAAATATTGTTATTTCTTGCTTAGTAATTGTTCTGACTGGTCTTATTTTAATAAGTTTCCAAAAAGATACTGTAGATAGCTTAGATATGACGACTATTAACGGAGAAAAAATTACCTCAAAAGATCTTTTAGGAAAAGTTGTATTAATTAACTTTTGGGCAACTGACTGTCCTGGATGCATTGCTGAAATGCCAGGGCTAATAAACACATATAATAAATATAAAAGCCAAAATTTCGAGCTCATAGCAGTGTCAATGTTTTATGACCCTCCTAGTCATGTTTTAAGCTATTCTAAAAAAAATAACCTCCCGTTTCCTGTAGTGCTAGATATTGAAAAAAAAATTGCAGCTCAATTTAAAAATGTAACCCTCACGCCCACTTCCTTTCTTATTGATCATCAAGGGCATATAATTAATCAAATAATCGGTGAAATTAATTTTAATGAATTTAATTTATTACTTCAGAAAACAATTAAAAAATCTATTTCGAGTTCTTAATAAGTCTCTCAATATCTTTAATAATTCCTTTTGGATCTGTCCCTTGAGGGTATTCCATCATTAAAAACCCATATGGGTCTAATAAGAAAATTGGATTTTTTTTATCCGAATGTGACGCATTGAATTTTTTAACTAGAAATTGATAATCGTTAAAACTATTGTCAATAAACTTTTGGCCAGAATATGAATCCTTAAGTTCGGTAAAATCGTTTGGTTGGTTAAAAATTACTAGTCGGTCAACCTTATCTCTATCTTCTCCTAGTGCTAAACGAATTTGTCGAAGCTGATACAACCTTTCGTTGCAAAATTCATCGCATACATTATTTTGTATAAAAACTAAAACCCATTTTTTAGTAATTTCAACCTCATTCATAGTTGCGATTTCTTTTGCTTTTATAGGTCCAATACTAACAACTGGGCTAACTAATTTTCCATGTTGTATGCCTTGAGAGTCTTGCATAAAATTAGTGTAAAAAACTAGGTACCAAGAGGTAATAATTGGAATAAAAAATAAGAGTGAAATACCAATTAAGGTTAATTTTCCTTTATTTTTTTGACTTAATGACATTTTTTCTCCTAACACCAATTTTTATAAAAATAATTAACAATGTAAAAGCAAAAGCAAACCACTGAAAAGCGTAACCATAATTTTTTTCTGACCCAGGTGCTGGAAGCTTAAATGTGCTGTAATTTCCTTTATCAATCAGAGGGTCTAGATAAATCATATATGGTAATAAATTAAATGTTAAAAAATGTCTAAGCTCATCAATCTCTAATTTTTGCATTCTAAAAACTGATGAATTTAATGTCTCAATATTTTCCTGCCCTAAACTTATTCCGCTAGTCGGGAATTTAGCAATATGCCCCTTGATAACAACATCGCCTTCAATACTCTGAATATTTGGTATCAAATCTCGCCTAGCAAGATTAGGTTGCCACCCTCGGTTTATTAAAACAATATATTGACTATCTTTTATTTGATATGGAGTTAACACATTAAAGCCAGCAATTTTATTTAAAATCTGATTATCTAAAATTATGCTTTTTTTATTTAAAAATGAACCATTTACTATGGTCCGTCTCCATAAGAGTGTTTCTTCATTTTCTATTGACAGTTCTTTATTAAGATCTATTGAGTTATCTGCTTGACGTAACGTATAATTTGAATTCTTGCTATTTTTTTCGTTAGCTCTATCCAGTTGCCAAAATCCTAGCAGGATAAAACATATACATGCAACTATGAAGCTAATAGTTGGAATTAATGTAATGTTAAATTCATATTTTTTAAACAACAATTTTTATCCTTTTGGAGAAGTAATGGATATCTCGGTAGTTTTTAAATTTCTAATAATTTTTATACTGGTAATAATTTTAATCTCTCTAACCAAGGGGTTGCACTTTCTTATGAAAGACGATGATCAATCCATTAAAATGGCTAAATCCTTAACCATTCGAGTTGTTCTCTCTGTACTTCTTTTCATTTTAATATTTTTTGGTTACTCAATGGGATGGATTACACCAAATCACATTTAAAAAAGCTACGTATAGTAGCTTTTTTTAGTCTTATATCCAGTACACGAATATAAATAAACCCAGCCATACTACATCGACAAAATGCCAGTACCAAGCCACCGCCTCGAAAGCAAAATGATCTTTCTTACTAAAGTGCCCTTTTAATGATCTAAACAAAATTACCGCTAGCATTACAGCGCCCATAGTCACATGAAACCCATGGAAGCCTGTTAGCAAATAAAATGTTGAACCGTATATTCCGCCATTAATAGTTAAATCCAAATCATTCATAGCATGAGCATATTCGCCAGCTTGAAAATAAACAAATATAAATCCTAGAGCGACTGTAGCAAAAAGCCATGCACTTAGCGCAGTCCTATTCGCTTTTTTTAATGCCCAATGGGCAAATGTAACAGTTACTCCACTAGCCAATAAAAGAGCGGTGTTAATTGCTGGTACCCCAAATGCTGGCACTACATCATTGTATTGTTTATATTTAGTAGGGTCTGGCATAACATTCATTGGCCAACTTGCCTGGAAGGATGACCATAAAAATTCATGGGTTCCATTATGACCTCCTTGCCCTTCACCACTTAACCATGGAATCGAAAACATTCGTGCATAATAAAGTGCACCAAAGAATGCTGCAAAAAACATAACTTCAGATAAAATGAACCAACCCATACCCATTCTAAAACTTACATCAACCTGTTTACTATATTTTCCTGCAATACTTTCTGAAATCACATCAGCAAACCATCCAGCGAACATATAGGTTAATAAAGCTAGGCCAATAATCAATACATACTTGCCGGCATCAACACTATTAAACATCATGGCGCCACCTAAAAAGGTAACAAATAAAGAAAGGGTTCCAATAATTGGCCACTTACTGCCTTCTGGAATATAGTATATTTCTTGAGTTGCCATATTAAGCTTCCTGTCTTAAAAATTTAATTAATTTATTAATGCTACTTTCTTTACCCTGAAAAAAGTATATGAAAGTGTAAGTTCTGCAACGTCCTCAGGCAGGTCTTTATCTACTTCAAACCTAACTACCATCTCTTTAGTTTCACCAGCTTTAAGGAGCTGATTCACAAAACAAAAACATTCAGCCTTCTTAAAATATAATGATGCCACTTGTGGAGACACGCTTGGAATTGCTTGCCCAGTAATGTCTTTATCATTTATATTTTTAACAGTATATACCGCCTCATAAAACTTACCTGGCTGAACCCTCATTATTCTTTGATTGGGCTGCAAAGTCCATGGTAAATCACCGTTTATATTCGCATCAAACTGAACTTTGATTAAACGATCTGTAACTATAGCTTCTCTATTTACATTTTCTGTAACACGGATGGTTTTACCATTTAATCCAGTTATTTTACAAAAAACATCATACAGAGGAACCAATCCGTAACCAAAGCCAAACATGAAAACTGTAAATAGAAATAAACTAGCCGTAGTTTTCTTTATACCTTTCTTGTTATCCATTTATAGCATGCATCAGTACAAAAAAACCGTAAAAAAAACAAGCGAGCAAGCTAAGAACTAGAGCAAGTCGCTTATTCTTTTTTCGTAATTGCACTTCTGCACTATCCTTTTTTTCAGCCATTAAAATTTAATACAAACTTTCAAGCACTTTCTTGGTTAATTTAGGTGGTGTTTCAAAAGTGTGGAATGGTGCCGGTGATGGAACTTCCCATTCAAGGCCTTTAGCGCCTTCCCATGATCTAGCTCTAGCTTTTTTTCCACCCATTGCACACTTGATAACTATATAAACAAATAGTAATTGGGTAATACCATATGCAAATCCACCAATACTAGAAATC
>Ga0209710_1000132_pt1 | contig 83307 bp, 84 predicted proteins | sample ArcticOcean_MG_C_5_FD_187436 | JGI IMG/M metagenome (GOLD analysis project Ga0209710, IMG submission 187436) | Marine microbial communities from western Arctic Ocean - ArcticOcean_MG_CB4_138 (SPAdes) (version 2) | ecosystem: Environmental > Aquatic > Marine > Oceanic | place: Arctic Ocean...
GAAAGCGTCGTGCCATAACCAATGGTCTGCAGTGCGTGCCAAACGGTTTTTTGAAAAGGCGAGCCGGCGGTTACCAGTGGAATATCAAAGTTCTGTCTTTTTCCTACGAAGTAGTCGTTTAACTGCACCTTGGTCATTTCAATCACACCACTGGTTTGCTCAACAAAATTTGTATTTAGTGACTGTTGAACGCGGCTATCCACCGCATTGCGCATGTTGCGATAGCGAAAATCGCAGAGGCACAGCGCATTATTATAGGAGCCCAAAATAAATTCAGCATAGGCATGTTGAAAGTACTGAATGCTAATGTGCGACTCTACGTTATTCATCCTTGTGTTCTCGCAGTGCTACTAAAATTTTATTGGCCACTAACTGAGCCTGGGCATAGGCTATGTTGTGGTTGCCACCCTCAATAGGTTCAATGCGCAGTTGCGGTACATCTGCCACCATAGCGCTGGCACCTGAGTAAGGCACAACTTGATCCGCCGTCCCCCATATAGCCGACACCGGTATGCCTGCTGCACCAACTATTTTGTAGCGGTGACTCAGATCATGCATGGGGTAGTGGCGAAGGGTGGATAGCAATGAACCGGTATAGCCTTTAAAAGCGGCTTGTTTTTGAAACTTCGTATACATGTCTTTTGGCGCCAAACCTTTTGCTACTTCGCTTTCAATAGCATCGCCGGCATACTGACTGCCAAACACGGTGGCACGCCATTCACCTATGACCGGTTTAGTAACCCATGCTGCTGAACCGGAATCGCCCATATAGCCTGCTGGGGCAATTAAAATAAGCTGTTTAATTTGCTCGGGGTACACGGCTGCATAGTCAATAACATTAGCGCCGCCCATGGAGTAGCCCACCAATGTGAGCGGAGTTTCAAGGGCTAGACCCGTAATTAAGTCAGAGATTTCACTCTGGTAGAGGTCAGCATTGTAAGGACCTGCTGGCCGATCAGAGAAACCACGGCCCAGGTGGTCAAAGGTAATTACCTGATAACCTTCTTTAACCAGCGATGGGGTAATCTGCTCCCACACAAATTTTGGTGTACTAAATCCATGCACTAATATAATAGCTGGCGCGTTGATGGGGCCTTCGCGAGTGTAGGAGAGCGTGCCCTGTTTAGTTTGCAAATAGAGGCCACCCAGATTGTCACGCGCTTTTTGATCTAGCTCGTTTAAACCATTAAGCGCCATAAAATACGCAGCGAGCGCCAAGGCGACTATAAGTAGGCCAGTATAAAGTAATCCTGTCATGACTTTTTTCATATTGCTACCTTATAAAAGTGTTTAAGTGAAAACTAAGCTTGCTCCCAAAGTTAACATTAAGAGACCAATGAAAACCTCAAGTATTTGCCAGGCTCTTGGTTTTTCAAACACTGGAATCAAAATGCGCGACCCAAAACCGAGACTATAAAAGAAAACAAAAGAGGCGGTGACAGCACCTAGAGTAAAGGCTTCTATGTCCGCTGAAAACTGTGTTGATATAGAGCCTAAAAACACCACGGTGTCGAGATAAACATGCGGGTTTAACCAGGTGAAACCAAGGCACATTAAGGTAATTTTCCATGCCGACTCGGACGCATTATCGCTGGGTACTAGGTTATGTTTTTGACTATAGGCGGAGTAAAAACTCATTGCAGCATAGATAATTAGGAAAGCGGCACCACCATAGCGAGCTATTTGCTCGACCCAAGGATATTGAGCAATAAGCGCGCCAAAACCCATAACCCCAAAAGTAATGAGTATGGCGTCAGATACAGCGCAAAGGCTACAGACTAAAAAGACATGCTGTTTTTTTAGACCTTGCTTAAGGACAAATGCGTTCTGTGCTCCAATGGCTAAAATTAGTGATAGCCCAAGTGCAAAGCCGGAAATATATGCTGTCATATCTGTATAAAACCTCTGGTGCGTATTAGCCATGAGTATACCTGATCAACAAATTTGTGACCCATCGCGAAAATTTTACCGTACAATTCACTCACTAAAGAATTAAAAATATTAAAGAAATAAAAATAATTGTAGGCTAAACACAGATTCACCTAGTACGAGGAAAATCTGAGTAAAGTTGATCGGTAAAATAAAAGAGGATAAGTACTATGATTAAACCCAGTCTTTTTAGAAGATCAACGATGTTTATAGTTCATCTTTGGAGGCGAGTGATGGATGTAAAATTTAATCCATTGAAATATATACCAGATCCCAGCTTGCAAGCTTACTTTATGGTCGTTTTGTTTACGGTTTGGAGTGTCTCTTTTGGACTCATTGCGACTTACCATTTTGGTTGGTTAGGATATAGCATCATCACGAGTATCATTGTCCATCTAACTATTTTGATTCCGATTTTAGTAACCAACGCTGTTTTTGTTGATGCAGAACGTACAGGCGAGACATGGTTAGAAGAGTGGAACGAAGAGCGAAGTCGGTACACATTATTTACGAACAGGCTCAAAGCTAAAAATCTTGTGCGATGGAATCTAGATAAAGAAGCGTAGCCAGATTTTGGGTTTTAAGCACTCACCGCTAACCCCTACTTAATAGTGGGGGTTGGGATTTAAAGCATTTCAAAAGCGCCATGGAATCACGTGACTAAGCTCATGATGTAGGCTGTGTGTTAATGCGGAACTGCAGAAGCACACAGCTTAAGCTGACAAAAATTTTATATTTTATCGATACCAAGTTCGTTCCAAAGATCATCCACACGTTGCTTTACCTTATCATCCATCGCGATAGGTTCACCCCACTCGCGGTCTGTTTCTCCAGGCATTTTGTTAGTGGCATCCATCCCCATTTTAGAACCTAAGCCGGACACGGGTGAGGCAAAATCAAGATAGTCGATGGGGGTGTTTTCAATCATGACTGTGTCTCGCACGGGGTCCATACGCGTGGTCATCGCCCAAATAACGTCTTCCCAGTTGCGAACATCTATATCATCATCGGTAACGATCACAAATTTGGTATACATAAACTGTCGCAGAAAAGACCAAACGCCCATCATCACGCGTTTGGCATGACCTGGATATTGCTTTTGCATACTGACTACGGCCATGCGGTATGAGCAGCCTTCTGGCGGTAAGTAAAAATCTACGATCTCAGGAAACTGCTTTTTGAGAATAGGCACAAACACTTCGTTTAATGCGACGCCCAAAATAGCTGGTTCATCTGGCGGGCGGCCAGTATAGGTACTGTGATAAATGGGATTTTCACGGTGAGTAATACGATCGATGGTGAACACCGGAAAGGTTTCTACCTCATTGTAATAGCCGGTGTGATCTCCAAAAGGGCCTTCTTCGGCTTCATCGCCATGTAGAAATCCTTCGAGGATATATTCGGCACTGGCAGGTACCTGAAGATCATTACCCAAACATTTAACCACTTGGGTTTTCTCCCCGCGCAATAATCCTGCAAAGGCGTATTCAGACAGAGTATCGGGTACTGGGGTCACTGCACCTAAGGTGGTTGCTGGATCAGCACCTAACGCAATGGCAACAGGGTAGGGCTTGCCGGGATTTTTCTTGCGAAACGCACGATAGTCCAGGGCACCACCACGGTGGGCTAACCAGCGCATAATAAGTTTGTTTTTGGCAATTTTTTGCATTCTATAAATGCCTAAATTTTGCCGTTCTTTGTCCGGGCCACGAGTCACTGCTAATGCCCAGGTCACTAGGGGTGCAGCATCACCGGGCCAGCAGGTTTGAATAGGAAGTTTGTCTAAATCAACCTGGTCGCCTTCAAGTACTACTTGCTGGCAAGGGGCTTTCTTTACCACCTTAACCGGCATGTTCAGGACTTGTTTAAAATCGTGACGTTTCTCCCAAAGATCTAACAGACCCTTGGGGGGTTCGGGTTCTTTCAGAAAGGCGAGTAACTCACCAACATCGCGCAGCGCACTGACATTTTCTTGTCCCATACCAAGGGCAACGCGATCGGGTGTACCGAACAGATTACAAAGCACGGGGACGTCGTAACCTTTGGGATTTTCAAACAGTAGCGCCGGACCCTGAGCGCGCAGGGTTCTATCGCTGATTTCGGTCATTTCAAGATTGGGATCGACTTCTTGTTTGATGCGCACTAGCTCGCCTCGTTGTTCGAGGAGAGCAATAAATTCTCGTAGATCAGACGTTTTCATACCCATTGTGCCCTGTGCGTTGAGTTCTGCTGATGCAGAATTACTTACGCTTCATGGCGCCAAAGAATTCAGCATTGTTCTTGAAGCCTTTAAGTTTTTCTACAACAAATTCTGCGGCCCCTAAATCTTCCATATCATGAAGTAGTTTGCGTAGAATCCAGACGCGTTGTAGTTCTGATTCCTCAATCAACAGCTCTTCACGGCGTGTACCAGAGCGACGTACATTAATCGCCGGATAAACACGTTTTTCTGCGATCTTACGATCGAGAATTAATTCCATATTACCGGTGCCTTTAAATTCTTCATAGATCACCTCATCCATCTTGGATCCAGTCTCTACAAGAGCCGTAGCAATAATCGTTAAACTGCCACCGTGTTCGATATTTCGCGCCGCACCAAAGAAGCGTTTGGGCTTCTCTAAGGCATGGGCATCTAGACCACCGGTAAGTACCTTACCTGAGGACGGAATTACTGTGTTGTAGGCTCTTGCCAGACGTGTGATTGAGTCAAGAAGGATGACTACATCCTTCTTGTGTTCCACTAAACGCTTAGCCTTTTCAATGACCATTTCAGCGACTTGCACGTGGCGAGTAGGTGGCTCATCAAAGGTGGAGGCGATAACTTCACCGCGAACGGTTCGCTGCATTTCAGTGACTTCTTCAGGACGCTCATCGATCAATAGTACGATGATGTAGCACTCTGGATTGTTACGAACAATCGACTGAGCAATATTCTGCATCATTATCGTTTTACCGGCTTTTGGCGGCGCTACGATCAATCCTCGTTGACCCTTACCAATGGGTGCAACCAAATCAATAATACGACCTGTGATGTCCTCAGAAGATCCATTTCCGGCTTCTAGGGTCAGTCTCTCGTCGGGAAATAAGGGGGTTAAATTGGTAAAGAGTATTTTATTACGTGCATTTTCTGGTGCATCGTAGTTGATAGTATCAACCTTGAGCATCGCAAAATAACGCTCGCCATCTTTCGGTGGTCTAATTTTTCCAGAAATCGCGTCACCAGTACGCAGGGTAAACCGTCTGATTTGGCTCGGTGAAACATAGATGTCATCTGCACCAGCTAAGTAAGATGCGTCGGACGACCGTAAAAACCCAAAACCATCAGGGAGAATTTCAAGAACTCCATCGCCATAGATATCTTCACCGCCTTTAGCGTGTTTTTTAAGTAGGGCAAAGATAATGTCATTTTTACGGGAACGAGCTAGATTGTCGAGGCCTAAGGCTTTTGTCATTTCTAGAAGTTCATCAATGGGTTTTTGTTTCAGTTCTGATAGGTTCATAGATAGGATTTTCTGGAGTGGTTGAATTAAATGTGGGGTGGAGTTAGCGTTCAGCTATTTTTAGGAAAAGGTATTTTCAAGCCTGAGTGGCGCAAATGGTTGCTTTAAGTTTCGTCAGAAAAGGCTTGGAGAGTTACGATACGGGGTTGAGTATAGCGTTACTCATGAAAAGAGCAAGAAAATTTTCTGACCCTGCGTGCAGGGTCAGAAACTTATTTATACTAGACCATCGACAAACTCTACCAATTGCGTTTTTGAAAGAGCACCAACTTTAGTCGCTTCAACGGCCCCATTCTTAAAAACGAGTAGGGTTGGAATACCACGGACATTGAATTTGGCAGCAGTCTCTGGGTTACTATCCACGTCTACTTTACAGATTTTCATTTTACCGGCGTACTCATCGGCAATTTCACTAAGAATCGGCGCAATCATTTTACAAGGACCACACCACTCAGCCCAAAAGTCGACCAGTGCTGGGGTATCTGCTTGCAAGACATCGGCTTCAAAGCTTGCATCGGTAACGTGAACAATATTTTCGCTCATTGAATGAGTACTCCAAATAGGTAATTTTCAAGCGAATCGCTAGAAGACAGAGATCATACCACTAGCTTCAGTAAGGCTTCAAATGATATGCGCTGCAAATCGCTTAAAAATGAGCAAAGAACTCTTTTTCTTTTTTAGCGACGCCTACTTCGATTTGAAGGTTTCTTTCCAGGCCCTGCAGCACCACCGGCAATACTTAAGTCACCACTCATTTGTGCCCTAGCACCGCTAGTTATAACGCCTAACTCTGACTCTATTTTTTCAAGAGAAGGCTTACTGCCTTTAGTGTGGTTGTCTATAGCTTGGCGCATAACCGCAACGTGCTTAGGAGAGGTACCACAGCACCCGCCGATTATTCTAGCACCCGCATCAATTGCCATCTGCGCATAGTTAGCCATCAGTTCTGGCGTACCGCTGTAGCAGATTTTTCCATCAACCCATTCAGGGATTCCACAGTTACCCTTGGCAACGAGAATGGGCTCCACGCCCACTAAATCAGCAGCTTGCCTCATATTGACGATAGCCGCTATTACCTCAGACGCACCGAGCCCACAGTTGGTGCCATAAGCCGCGAGAGTGACGGGAAGGTCAGGTTGCAATGCTACGAGGTCAGAGGGAGTAATTCCCATCATTGTTCGGCCATTTGTTTCAATACTGAGCGTTAAAACAATGGGTAATCCCGTGACACTAGCACCTTGAACCGCTGCCTGACATTCTTCAATAGAGGACAATGTTTCTATCCAAAGAATGTCGGCACCACCTTCTTTTAATGCGATGGCTTGCTCGGTAAAAGCAATCCTCCCTTCCTCTATCGTCATAAGTCCAGCCGGAGCAAAAATCTCTCCCGTTGGCCCCATTGAACCAGCAACAACAACTTCTCTGCCGCTATCAGCGATTTGATCGACTAAAATTTGGGCCGCCGCGCGATTGAATTCAACTACGCGATCTTGAGCGCCATGTAATTTCATTCGATAACTATTACCACCAAAGGTATTGGTCAGGACAATATCAGAACCAGCATCAATAAAAGATCTATAGTGAGCGGCCACTCTTTCCGGAAAGTCGGTATTCCAAAACTCTGGCGAATCGCCAGATTGTAGGCCTAGTGCAAATAAATTAGTGCCTGTAGCTCCGTCAATAAGAAGGGTTTGTTTTTCATCTAGCAGCCGTAGAAATAAATTTTCCATTTACACACCAAATTGTATTTGCTGTAAATAATACCGGGTTTTATTTGACGCATCTATTGTTAGGTATTATTTAAAAAATTAATTAGCCCTAATGACCATCATAGAGAAGTTTCAGAGCAAGCTACTCTTTAGATTCTTAGATGTTTTAGAGCGATCACATCTTAAAGTCCGAACACAATCTTCTCGCTTTTAAGAAGCCGTTCCATACCAAAAATTAGTGCAAAGGATAGTGCCAATGTGGATAGGCAAGACACAGCAAGTTGTAGCAGCGGGATTTCTTTACCTTTGGCTAAATCAATTAATGCTTGCAGTTGACCTGATACTGGCGCCCAGCGAAGTTCATCAACGGCGAAGTCTAAGGTCACAGCGTAGGACATGGCCATCGGCACAAAAATAACAAAAGTAAGATAGGTTTGCGCTTCCTTAAAGCTCTTGGCCATAAACGATACAAATAGCTGCATACTCGCTGCAAAAATCGCCACAGTGGAACCCACTAACAGTGTTGCGAGCATGAATTGTAGGCTGATATTTATGCTAAACCCCAGTTCTTGCCAGGGCACAAACGGATATACAATTTTTGAAACAAGCATCACCAGAATAAGCCCCAAGACACCAAATGTACTGACAGCGAGCGTTTTCGATAAAACGAGCTGACGTACTGACACGGGGTGACTCAACAGCAGAGCCAGTGAGTTTCGTTCTCTTTCACCAGCACTGGTATCAATGGCAAGATTCATTCCAGATATAAACACGGACAAAACAATGGTTAGAATCACCATACCAAGTAACTGGCCACCTTTTGAATCAGAGGTAGCCTGATCTTGCATATGAACTTTCAGCGGCTGAATTACAGTAGGGCTGACTCCTCTGGCGATTAAGCGAAGACTCGCTATTTCGGAACTGTAACCGCGCAGAGCTCCCTGAGTTCTGCTGATTGCACTGCGCAAGTTATCATCAGAGCGGTCTGCAATGAGGGTTACTTCTGCCGGCTTTGCACTATTAAGTTGTCCTGCAAAATCGGAACTAATTACCAATTCAATTTTCTTCAATGAGTTAGGATCAGTGCCATGAGTTATACCTCGGTTACTTAAATAATTTGTTAACTCTGAAGCTGCGGCGCTGTTTGTAATGGTAATTTCGATGTCTTCAGGATTGGTGACTTTATTGATGATAGCTGTGAAGACGACTGCAAAAAGGATTGGTGTAAATAAGGCATAGTAAAGGCCTGCCATTACCGATCGTTTATCTCTGATGGCATCGATTAATTCTTTTCGGACCAATGTTGTAATGTGATTGCTCATGCGGCAATCCCTTCGTCTGTTCCTATAAGCGTTATAAAGGCTTCTTCTAGGGAGGTTTGATTAGTTTGATCGCACAACTCCTGCGGACTGCCAATAGCTACTGCTTTGCCATCGGCCATGACCACGACACGATCGCACAAAGAGGCGACTTCTTGCATAACATGGCTGGAAAACAAGATGCAGTGTCCCTCGGACTTTAGTTTGTGCAACATATCTCTCAGAATCCGTGTGCTCATCACATCAAGCCCCCGCGTAGGCTCATCAAGAACAATATTTTTGGGTTGGTGAACAATGGCCTGAGCCAGGGCTGTTTTCATTCGCTGGCCTTGTGAGAAGCCTTTGCAACGACGATCAGCTATATCCAGCAACTGTAAATCGTTAATAACTCTGGTTGTTGCTGCAATGGCAGAATTCTTGGACATGCCGCTGAGTTCCGCAAAGTAACGTATATATTCCCGAGGCGTGAGACGCTCGTAAATACCAAATGGATCTGGGAATAATCCAAGTTGTTGCTTTGCCTCAATAGGCTTTACAGCAACGTCGATACCATTGATTGTGGCGATCCCTTGGTCCGTCTGTAAAAGTCCAAAAATTGTCCTCAAGCAGGTTGTTTTTCCAGCGCCATTAGGGCCTAAAAGTCCTGTTATCTGACCATCATCAGCATTAAAGCTCAGGTTATCTAATGCTTGAACGTCACCAATCCGTTTAGAAAGGTTAGAGACTGAAATCATGGTGAATCCTCTTTAACGGCATCATTGGGTAATGCTTGCGCAGTACTGGCATTAAGATAAAAACCTCTGGGATAGTCTTTGCTGAGACAGTCATCATCTAGATCATTAAGGCTACCCTGGTCGATTAACTCAGCGACTAAATCATTTCCGCAAGACTGCGTAGCTACGCCATGGGTTGCATAAGGGGCTACAAAGTGTTTTGCATTGGTCATTTTCTCCATCGCTAATGTACCCCAGTTTGGTGGCGTAGCCGGATCTAGTTCGCCTGACAATAAGAGCGTGGGAATGTCACTCTCAATGGGAGCAAAAAAGCTGTCATTGACCTTCTCTGTGGGCCAAATTGAACAAGATTCAAGCAAAGCTTGGTACATAGCATTTGCGGTATAAGACTGCTTAATATCTGCCAATAGGTCAGAGTCGATACGATGAATATCCTCAGCGCACGCCACCGAGTTGTGCATGCCAATCGCCATATCTAAACCGTCCATCGTTAAAGAATAAAGGCCCAAGAGAGACTGATAATTACCCGCGGCAGTATGGTCAATAGTAAGTGGTACAAGTGAGCGAGTGGCGGGGGAGTACATTGAGAGGCGGAGTATGCCAAGTAGTTTGTCACGAGTGAGTAAGAACGTTGTGGGTGAGCCGGTGGTAGGATGAAAAACTGTCGTTTCTATGGCTTTATTTTCTAATCTATCATTGAGCTGATTTAACGTCAGGCGCAGATTAGGAAACTGCTCATTGCAGTCTTTATTACTTTCACACTGATCAAAAACACCATCCAGTGCACGGTCCACTGAAAGCCCAACCGCAAGCACTGACTGTTGCATAGGAACTACGCCGTCTAGAGTTACTGTAGCTAATGACTCTGGATAGTGACGCATATATAGCTGCGCCATGCGGCTACCGTAAGAAATGCCATATAGGTGCAGTTTTGTATAGCCTAGATAGTTTCTCACAGCCTCAAAATCATGAATTGCAAATGAACTGTTATACATAGCAACATCGGCATCAAATGTTGCTAAGCACTTTTTCGTCTCAGCGAGATTATCGAACAATCGCTCATCAATGCTAAGCGGAGAAAGGCTCTTATCCTCAGGGCAGGACAAAAGGTTTGAACGCCCTGTGCCACGTTGATCGATAAGTAAAATGTCTCTGGTTTCTCTCACTTTTGAGAAGGTTTGATTAAACAGTGCCGCATTATCTATTGCTGACTGTCCAGGTCCACCAGCAATGGCCAGTAACGCCTCAGAGGGGTAGAGCGGTTTGACCGCCGAGACAATCACGTAGTGGATGTTAATGGTGCGGCCATTAGGTTTTTTTGGATCTTCAGCAACTGTGACATAACCGCAGCGGAGACGATCTGACAGACCTTCGACATAGCAATGGCCACTTTTAACGCTGTCGTCCGCAACCACATTATTTGCCAGGCTTAGCAGGGCTAGTAGAAGAGTAGGTAAAGTCCAGCGGAGGCAGACGAGCGTTGATGACAATGTGAAACTCCTTTTCTAAATTTCGTTCAAGAGTTAAGCACAAAGCCTTCTGTGTTAATAGTCAAAAATGCTCAAGCACCGTGTTGAGAAACTGATACCCCAGTGCAGTGGTGCGATAGTGGGCTGAATCTTGCTCCATAAGACCTTGTGACTGCAGATGTAATACTGCCTTTTTAATAGACGCATCGCTGATGCCGGTACGTTGAGCAAAATAGGTAGACGGAACACCCCCCTTTAAACGTAATCCGTTCATCATAAATTCCAGTGCTATTTCATCAATAGCAATTGGTTTTTTAGTGACAATGGGGTCGCCGACGCGGGCTAAATAGTGATCGGGTTGGCGTGTTTTTGTCGTGCGTATGACTTGGCTTTGCTCAGGAATAGTAATTTTACCGTGAGCACCTGCCCCTATCCCTAAATAGTCACCAAACTCCCAATAGTTCATGTTGTGAGATGCTTTTTTGTCATTTAGCGCAAAGGCTGAGACTTCATATTGATCAAAATTATTATCTCGCAGACAAGACATACCGGCTTGTTGAATATCAGCAAGACGGTCATCAACTGGCAGGCGAGGTGGTCTTGAAAAAAATTCTGTATTGGGCTCGATTGTCAGTTGGTACCAAGATATATGCATGGCACCGGCTTCCATAGCTAACGCAATGTCAGTTTTTGCCTGATCGATAGTCTGGTCGGGTAAGCCATGCATAAGATCGATATTAAAATTGTCGAAACCTACTGATCGAGCGGTAGAAATAGCTTTTAGCGCCTGACTAGAATCATGAATTCTACCCAAACGGCTAAGATGTGTGTCGTCAAAGCTTTGTACACCTATAGACAGCCGATTAATTCCAGCTTGGTAAAAATCTGCAAACTTATGCTGTTCAAAGGTACCAGGATTGGCTTCTAGGGTGATCTCAATATTGGACTGAAAACCGATTAATGTTTCTGCGGCCATTAAAATGGTTTCTATCGCTGAGCCAGAAAAAAGACTAGGGGTTCCTCCGCCTATAAAGATCGAATGCAATTTTCTGCCTTGTACCCAATGCAGATCAGCTTTGAGATCTTCAATGAGTGTTTCAACATACGCTTGCTCAGGAATATTATCCTTGGCTACATGAGAATTGAAGTCGCAGTAGGGGCATTTTTTGACGCACCAAGGAATGTGAATATAAAGTGATAAAGGCGGTAAATGGATCACAGCTGCATGTGTTGCAAAAACTGGGCTATCGCTTTGCCCCGATGGCTGAGGTTATGTTTTGTGGCTTTATCGAGCTCAGCAGCATGACAATCAGTCTCTGGCACATAGAAAATTGGATCGTAACCAAACCCTTCGGAGCCTTTAGGTTCCAACGCAATGCGACCCTCCCAAGTCCCTTGGCAAATTATTGGAGTAGGATCTTCTGCGTGGCGAAGATAAACAATCACTGTTTGATAGCGAGCGTTACGACTTTCTGTGGGAACCTCGGCAAGTGCCGCCAAGAGCTTTTCTCGATTAGTAGAATCGGTAGCACCAATACCCGCATAGCGCGCGGAGTATATGCCGGGGGCTCCTAAGAGATAATCAACTTCTAAACCTGAGTCATCGGCAATAGCGGGAAGGCCTGAAAGTGCCGCCGCGTTTCGAGCCTTTAAAATAGCATTTTCTATGAAGGTTAGGCCGGTCTCTTCGATATCGGGAATATTCAAATCGCCTTGAGGAAGGATACTAATGCCTTGGTCAGCCAATAATTCCTGCAGCTCCTTAATTTTACCGGGATTAGCGCTGGCTAAGACTAGCTGTTTTGGGTGAATCACGATAACCGTCCTTAATACTTATAATTAGTCATGGTACATTTTTTTCTGAAATTTAAAGTCATAATCATAGCTGCGAGAGCCATCGTTGGGTTTGACAGTAATTTTAAAGGTTAAATATTCTGCATCCTCGAATTCGAAGGGTGCTAAATAATAAAGCGATCGTTGTTCTTTTATTGCGACGAACTCAAGTGCCTGACTCTGTTGAAGCATATTAAATACACGGCCGGTCACAATGGATGGCACGCCTATGGCTAAGTCCTCCATTACCGAGATGTTAACCAATCCTTTGCCTTTACCACGCACTATATTGTTTGCCACAGCAATATCGGGTTCTATAAAAGAGCTAGTAAACGCCGTATAAAAAATCTTGTAATTGCCGTGCTGCTTATAAATTTTTTCTTCAATGCTATGGGATAGAATCGGTAGCGCTAACAGCACCGCTATCAGGAGCGTTCGTCTCATTAGGTAAAGCCTCGTTATTGCCACTTTGGTTGCTGTATGTACTTATCTCGCGAGATGATAGACCGCTGTGTGAGCAAATAAATTAGGCCATATTTTATCAAGGCTAAGATCACTGGCGCGACCACCAATGAAAGTTCGATCCACAATGCTGATCTCTCGTTCCGCGCAAAGAGTTTCAAAGTCTTTGTAGGTGAAAAAGTGGATGTTGGGTGTGTCATACCACTGATATGATAATTGTTTTGTCACAGGCATACGACCTTTAAACGCCAAAAAACCACGCGTACGCCAGTGGCCGAAGTTAGGGAAGGTGACGATACATTGCCGACCGATTCTTAACATTTCATCTAACACTAAATGCGGGTAGCGTAATGTTTGCAGCGTTTGTGTCATCAATACCGTGTCAAAACTATTGTCGGCAAAATTAGCTAAACCCGCATTTAAATCCTGCTGAATAACATTGACACCATTGGCAATACATTGATTAATCGACTCTGGGTCTATTTCTAAGCCGTAGCCATGAATTCCATGAAGGTTGGTTAACTCCCTAAGTAAGGTACCATCACCACAACCCAAGTCGAGAATACGTGATTGCGGCTTTATCCAGTGGCCAATGATACGGTTGGCATCAATCATCGGGATGCTCCAGAGATTGCTTCTGCAACTCGCTGTAAATACTGGCCAAGTCCTTTTTCATAATGCTCATTCGGTAATAAAAATGCATCATGGCCCTGATCTGATTCAATTCGTAAATAAGCCACATCTTTGTCAGCAGATACAATCGCATCAGTGATCTCCTCAGAGCATGGGGGAGAAAAGCGCCAGTCACTGCTAAAGGCAACGACTAAGAATTTGCATTGAGCTTGCTTGAATGCTTCCACAGGGTTGTCTTCATAGTGTTGTGCAAGATCAAAATAATCGAGCATTTTAGTGATCAAGATGTAACTGTTCGCATCGAAACGTGTTGCAAATTTATCACCCTGGTAATTGAGGTAACTGGAGACTTCAAATTGGACCAGCTCTTTTTCTGCGCTATCAAGATCGCCACTTCGAACCAAGCGACCAAACTTCTGGCCTAAAGCGTCATCTGATAAGTAAGTCAGATGACCGATCATGCGTGCTAGCGCTAAACCTTTAGTGGGGCTGGTTTGGTGTTCTAAAAAATTACCTTGCTTAAAGTTAATGTCAGACTGTATCGCCCGACGAGCAATTTCATTAAAAGCAATATTTTGCGCTGACAGTTTCAATGCAGCCGCTATAACGATGGCATGTTTTAGTTTCTGAGGATGCGCGACCGCCCAATGCATTGCTTGCATTCCGCCCAAGCTCCCACCGATAACTGCTGACCAGCAGTCAATCTTTAGATAATCCATCAATTGTTTTTGTGATTCTACCCAATCACTGACTTCCAGCGATGGGAAGTTGGCTCCCCAAGGTTTTCCGGTATCCAAATTTGTACTTTTAGGCCCTGTACTGCCAAAACAGCTACCAATATTATTGGGACAGACTACAAAAAAGTGATTGGTGTCGATTGGTTTACCAGGGCCAATGTAGTGATCCCACCAACCCGCCTTACCATTCTTGCCGAGTCCAGCTGCATGTTGATCTCCGCTTAATGCGTGGCAGATCAAAATACTATTACTTCGGTCATGATTGAGTGTGCCATAGGTTTCAAAGGCAAGTTCGTACTTTGCCAAGACTACGCCGCAAGCCAAATTAAGCGGGCTGTCAAAAGTTACTGTACTTTTATTGACAGTAGTTTCGATACTATTTGTGTGTGGATCAATTGCCATATGCTTAATTATCGTTTTTCTTGGGACTTTAAATACTCAGAATAACCAAAGTCTAAGAGGCGGTGGCAATTAACGCAACACAAGCATAATTATTTTTTATACCCATTTGTTGAGGTAGACTATGCAAATGTTATTAAGGAGCGTCTGATGCAGTATAGAAAACTAGGTAATACCGACATACAAATTCCGTTAATTGGCCTCGGTACAATGACTTGGGGTCAGCAAAATAATCTTCAAGAAGCGTGCGAGCAGATGGACTATGCACTGGCCGAGGGCGTAAACTTTTTTGATGCGGCAGAGATGTATCCGGTCCCTCCAAGAGCCGAGACCGCCGGAGATACGGAACGCTGTATTGGAGAGTGGTTGGCTCAGACTGGCAAGCGATCAGAAGTTGTCTTGGCCACTAAGGTATCTGGGCGCGCGGACACTAGACCAGATTGGGCACATATTAGAGGCGGCCCACGTCTAAATAGAGATCATATTAGGCGAGCCATAGAGGGATCTCTAGAGCGGTTGCAAACCGATTATGTCGATCTTTACCAGGTTCATTGGCCAGAGAGAGATACCAACTTTTTTGGTAAGCGCGGTTACCAGCACAATCCTGCTGCCGATGGTATTGCTATTGATGAAACACTAGACGCTCTGTCTGAGCTAGTCGATGAGGGCTTGGTTAAGCATATTGGCTTGTCCAATGAAACGCCTTGGGGTGTTATGGAATATCTCCGGTTAGCCAGCGATCGTGGCTGGGCAAAGGTGGTTAGCATTCAAAATGTGTACAGTTTATTGAGTAGGCAGTTCGAGGTGGGTTTGTCTGAAATGGCGATTCGTGAAGACGTGGGGCTATTAGCTTATTCTCCAATGGCATTCGGAGTTTTGAGCGGCAAGTATATCGGCGGAGCGAAACCCGAGGGTTCTCGAATGGCGCTATTTAAGCGATTTTCTCGCTACGATAGTCAGCAGTCGCAAGCTGCTACAGAGGCTTACTTTGAGATTGCTAAAAAGCATGGCCTGACTTTGGCCGAGATGTCGTTAGCGTTTGTTTGCCAGCAACCCTTTGTCACCAGTTGCCTGATTGGTGCCACTAACATGAAACAGCTCTCTGAAAATATTGCGGCTGGCGACATTACCTTGTCGGACGAGTTAATGGCGGAGATTGAGCAGGTGCACAATCAGTATCCTGATCCTGCACCCTGATTAAAGGCAGGCGTTATTTAGAATAGACTGTTCATAATCGGCAGTAATTGCCCACGAATAAAGATGAGCGTAAAAATAGCGACCATTGGCGATAAATCGATCATTCCTAGGGGAGGTATTATTTTTCTAAATGGCTTCATGTAGGGGTCGATAATTTGGTTGACCAAGCGCACAGTGGGGTGGCTTGTAGTCCCTATCCAGCTTGAAATCGCGATGATTAGAATGCCGTAGAAGTATATTTCAATGAGCGTCTCAAATAGTGAGAAGGCTGCTACGGCTAAATATAGCGCTATCTGACTAGGTGATCCTGAATCAAGACTCATGATAATCAGATAAAAAGACCACTTGGTCAAAATAGCGGCCACTAATGTTGCGGTATTGAATCGTCCAATGGTTGGAAATATTTTATGCAGAGGTTCAACAATTGGCGCTGTTATTTTAAAGATTGTTTGTGAGAGTGGGTTAAAAAAATCAGCCTGTACTAATTGCAGTAACAACCTCACTAGTAAAACAGTTGCGTAAATATCGACTAATAATCTTATAATATTGATCAAACCAACGCTCATATTCTTATCCTTTAATGTTCAAGCTAGTTATGCTGAAAAGTCCTTGGACATCTGTTCAGCTTGGGTCACTGCACTCTTCATTGCTTTGCGAAAAATAGCATCCAAATTATCGTCTTGAAAGGAGCTTAATGCCCGCTCAGTTGTGCCTCCAGGAGAGGTCACTTGCTTTCGCAGTTGCGCTGGGCTCAGGTCAGAATTTTTTGCCATTTGTGCGGCGCCCAATGCAGTTTGAGACGCTAGTTGTTGTGCGACATTTTCCGGTAAGCCTAATTCTTGGCCAACCAATTGCATAATTTCAAGAATACGAAAGAAGTAAGCGGGTCCGCTGCCCGATACGGCGATAACAGCATTAATTTGTGCCTCTGTATCGACCCAGCAGCAGTAACCTACGGCCTCAAACATTGCTCTAACGATTTTTTGTTGAGAGGCATCAGTTTTCTGATTGGCATACAGACCCGTTGCGCCAGAACGAACTAATGAAGGGGTATTTGGCATCGCTCTAACAATAGCGGTTGAATCACCCAACCAGGCATGCATGGATTCAATAGAAATTCCTGCGGCTACCGAAACAACTACCGCTTTGGTGGGTATGGCGGTTGCTAGTTCTAGCACGACACTCTGCATGATCTTTGGCTTTACCGCCAGTACAACGACATCTGCATCAGCCACTGCGCTGCGATTATTATCCGTTACTAGGACGCCAAAATCAGCTTTCAATCGCTCGCGACTAACTTGCGTAGGCACGCTAACCAGAATATCTGTAGGCTCAAATCCTTCAGCAACCATGCCGCCGATAATGCAGGACGCCATATTGCCTCCACCAATAAAAACGATTGAACTCATTACCTTACCTACTGTTATTTAGTATCTCGTGGACCAAAAATATCAGTCCCCACCCTTACGATCGTTGCCTGCTCAAGAATTGCCGCTTCAAGATCTGAGGACATCCCCATGGAAAGGGTATCCAGTTTTTCAGAATTGTCCAGCGATCGATTAATACAATCTTTTAGTTCTCGTAATTTAGCAAAAGGAATCCGCTGAGCGTCAATGCTTGCCTGCGCTGCAGGAATAGCCATTAGGCCGCGTAATTTGAGATTTGGTAGCACCAATATTTCAAGTGCGGCGGCTACTGCCTGTTCAACACTAAACCCTGATTTTGTGGGTTCATTGTCGATGTTAATTTGCATACAAATATTCAGTGGCCCCATCGCCAGAGGTCGTTGATCACTTAGTCGTTTAGCAATCTTTACGCGATCAACACTATGTACCCAAGCAAAATTTTCAGAAATTTGACGGGTCTTATTTGATTGAATGGGACCGATGAAGTGCCAGTCTAGTTCTAGAGGTTGGAGGTCGGCCATTTTCTCCAATGCTTCTTGTAGATAATTTTCACCAAAGCTCTTTATGCCAGACTCAGCAGCCTGCTGAACGTGCGCAGCACTGCGAGTTTTGCTGACAGCGAGTAAAGTAATATCTTTTCTGTTGCGCTCAGCCGTTGCCGTAACGGCACCTAATCGAGACTCGACGGCAGCCACTTTTATGTGTAAATCATCCATTTAAAAGAGCCATATATTTAGTGGGACCTGTTAGTTTAAACCTTAGACGCTAAATAGAGCGGCCGAGAGATGGATCATCTAGCCAACTTTGCAGTATCAGTGCCGCGGCAATATGGTCAATTTTAGTCAGATTATCAGATCGACCACGCTGGCCATGGGCCTGTTCGCGGACTAAAGATTTTGCTTCCTGACTTGTTAGTCGTTCATCGACCATTTTCACTGGGATACCAAAGCGGCCCTCTACACGTCGAGCGAATTTTCTCGCACGGGCACTAAGCTCGCTTTCACTTCCATCCATATTTAGCGGCAAACCCACTAAGACTAAACTGGGCTTCCATTGATCGAGTAAGACGCCAATTGATGGCCACTGAGGAATACCTTCTTGAGCTTTAACGATACTGAGGCCTTTGGCTGTATTGGTTAATGTCTGACCATAGGCTACGCCAATTTGTTTCAGCCCAAAATCAAATGCCAATGCCGACATTGGCGCAGTTGATTCAGGCATGACCCATTACCGATGACAGCATACTAAGATCTAGACCTATAGAGGAGGCAGCCGCCTCAGCCCGCTTATGGCAATCGACATTAAAAATAATAGCCGAATTAGCGGGAATTGTTAGCCAACTATTCGTGGTTAACTCCTGCTCCAACTGTCCTGCCTCCCAAGATGAATAGCCCAGAGTGACAAGCGCATGTTCTGGGCCTGCGCCCACTGCAAGATCACTGAGAATGTCTTTGGAGGCCGTCAAACTTATGTCATCGGAGATGGATACGGTAGACTCCCATTTTTGAGTAGAGGTTCGGTGAAGTATGAATCCTCTATCTCGAGCAACGGGTCCACCATCAAAAATCAACCCATTACCGTACTCGTCTGTGTAGTCTAGGTCTAATTGCTTGAAAATAGCCTTTACTGGAATGTCCAACTGCTGGTTAATGATTAAACCCATGGCACCGTCAGTGCTGTGCTCACAAATATACACAACGGATTGAGAAAAATTAGGATCATCCAACCCGGGCATGGCGAGCAAAAAGTGATTTTTGAGGCTAGTCACCGTTTTTTTCTGATTCTTCATTTGTTTAATATGACTCACTATCTGTCTAAACTCAAATATTCAAATTTAACTCAACAATTACTGCTCACGGGTTAGCCGAATATTTACGATTTGGCGACGAGTCTGTTCTCAATAGCGCACATAAGTTGGTCGCCTATGTCAGTATTTTTGGCATTATCAATTTCACGTACGCACGTAGGACTCGTTACATTAATCTCTGTTAAGTAATCACCAATTACGTCTAAACCAACGAATAACAACCCTTTTTCTATCAACGCGGGTGCGACTTGTTGGGCAATCCAATGATCTCGTTCGCTCAGTGGCTGAACAACGGCACGGCCACCTACCGCTAGGTTGCCCCTAAATTCTCCTGCGGCGGGAATTCTTGCCACGCAGTAGGGAACAACGTCTCCATCTATGACCAATATTCGTTTGTCGCCACTAAGAATCTCGGGTAAATACTTTTGAGCCATAATGGTATTTTGACCATAGCTGGTCAGTGTTTCGATAATCACATTAAGGTTTTGGTCACCTTCTTTCACACGAAAAATGGATGTACCTCCCATTCCATCAAGAGGCTTATAGACAACCTCTTGGTGTTCCGCTAAAAATTGTTTTAACAGACCTTCGTCACGACTGACAAGCAGTGGTGGCGTGCATTGTGGAAACTCTGTGGCGAACACTTTTTCATTACAGTCACGCAAGCTCTGAGGTTTATTAACAACCAGTGTTCCAAGGCGTTCTGCAGCCTCTAGAATATAGGTTGAATAGATAAACTCACTATCAAAGGGTGGATCTTTGCGCATCAAAATCACATCTAGATCACCCAGAGATTTAAGCGTAGCCTCACCCAACTCATACCAGCAGTTTTCGTCGGCATGGACGCGCAGCGGTGACATTTTCCCCCGCGGCCCTTCACTGTCTATAAAGAGACTGCTTTGCGTCATATAAAATAGCTCATACCCATGATTTTGCGCAGCCAGCAACAATGCCAATGTAGTATCTTTGTGATAAGACAAAGATTCTATGGGGTCCATCACAACACCGAGAAATTTATTCATTTTTTTTCAAAACCTCTGCTACATTTAAGCTTGCAGTAAAAGATAACACTAAAATTGGAAAAGGAATTAATGAAAGCCTATTCATTAAAAAGGGTACAAAAAGATTTCGTCCTCTCATTGTATAGGATCTACAAAGGCAGTCAGTCGATAATTTATTAATGTTGTGTATACCAAAGAGTAAAGGAACTACTTAAATGGATATTGCCCACTTACTTGCCCTCAGTATAAAAGAAGGCGCGTCAGATTTATATCTATCAGCAGGGCTTCCGCCTATTTTAAGAATTGATGGGGACTTGGTTCGTATGGATTTACCTGTATTAAGACCTAAACAGGTAGATGAACTTGTTAATGAGGTTCTTAATGAGACTCAGATTAAGGCACTAAAAGATGGAATAGAGATCGATTTCTCATTTGAAATTCCAGATGTTGCTCGATTTAGGGCTAATATATTTAATCAGAACCGTGGCGAAGCTGCGGTTTTCCACGCTATCCCCTCAGCGATTCCAACACTAAATGAACTGGGATTAGGAGAGATATTTAAAAAGCTCTCTTTACTGCCCCGTGGCTTGGTACTCATCACTGGCCCTACCGGGTCCGGCAAGTCTTCAACTCAAGCAGCGATGGTTGATTACATCAACAAAAAATCGAGGCTACCATATCTTAACGATTGAGGACCCCATAGAGTTTGTGCATGAAAGCAAGAAATGTTTGATTAATCAGTTAGAGGTGGGCCGTGATACACAAAGTTTCAGTCAAGCTTTACGCTCAGCACTTCGCGAGGACCCTGATGTAGTCGTGGTCGGAGAAATGCGTGATTTGGAAACTATTCGTTTGGCCATGACTGCAGCAGAAACAGGCCACTTAGTCTTCGCGACACTTCACACCACTTCTGCGGCTCTGACAATAAATCGTATTATTGACGTATTTCCCGCGGAAGAAAAAGACATGATACGCTCGATGTTATCAGACTCATTACAGGCAGTTGTCACTCAAACTCTACTTAAAAAAGTCGGTGGCGGGCGCATTGCTGCCCATGAAATTATGATTGGAATCCCAGCAGTTCGAAATCTAATTAGGGAAGATAAAGTGGCGCAAATATATTCCGTCATACAAACCAGTAGCTCATTGGAGATGAAAACATTAGATCAAAGTTTGAGTACCCTTGTTGATGAGGGACTTATTACCCTGGAGGTTGCTCGTGAGAAAGCAGTTTCACCAAAGCATATTAGTAAAGAGGAGCGCAATAATTACTCTTTGCCGTATTTTCCTGAGTTTCCAAAATAGAATTAATCTCACCAGCGATGCCATTATTAAAGATTCCTCTTCATTTGATCAGTTATTTTAGATAAATTTGTTTTGTTTGCGAATCCGCTAGTGATACCCTTTTACCTTTAAATAATAAACTTTAGAGGGAACACCCATGAACGGCTTAATGATGGATTCACAGCTGACAATAACCTCGATCATGAAACATGCAGATCGAATTCACAGCAAGAGTAAAATTGTCTCAGTTACCTCTGATAACCCACACCACAGTTATGCCTATGGTGATGCTTTTCGAAGAGTCCGTCAGCTTGCGAATGCATTAGAGGGCGTTGGATTTAAGCAAGGAGACCGTATTGCCACTTTAGCGTGGAACGACTACAGACACTTTGAACTTTATTATGCGATTTCCTGTTCTGGACAAATTTGTCACACCATTAACCCACGGTTATTCCCTGAACAAATTGATTTCATTATCAATCATGCTGAAGACCAGTGGGTGTTTACCGACCCTATGTTCGTTCCCTTGCTGGAGTCACTAAAAGACAAGCTTCCAACTGTCAGAGGTTATGTGGTACTTACTGATGAGGCGCATATGCCTGAGACTCAACTAGCTAATGTACATTGTTATGAAACATTTATTAGTGGGCAAAAAGATACCTTTGAGTGGCCAGACCTTAACGAGCAAACCGCTAGCTCAATGTGCTACACCTCAGGTACTACCGGCAATCCTAAGGGGGTAGTTTACAGTCATCGCAGTACAGTGCTGCATTCCATAGTTGGCTCTCTTCCCGACGTGATGAATATCTCTTGTAGCGATGTCATTATGCCTATAGTACCCATGTTTCACGTTAACGCTTGGGGAACGGCCTATAACGGCCCTATGAGTGGCTGCACGCTGGTATTCCCCGGACCTAAGATGGCTGATGGTGAGACTCTGACGAGGCTCATTAATGCTGAGAAGGTGACTTATTCGTTGGGTGTGCCAACTGTTTGGCTGGCCTTGGTGGATTATCTTAAAAAATCAGGTAAAACTGTAGAGAGTTTAAAAAAGGTAGTGGCTGGCGGCTCAGCCTGTCCGCTATCTCTGATGAAGGCCATGGATGAGTACGGCATTTATATGCATGTTGGTTGGGGTATGACAGAAATGAGTCCCTTAGGGTCATACAACAAACCCATGGCGTGGATGAAAGATTGTACTGAGGAAGAAAAAGATGCCTATCGTGTGCGTGCCGGTCGGATTGTTTATGGTGTAGAGATGAAAATTGTCGATGCAGACAATAAAGATCTACCGTGGGATGGGATGGCATCAGGATTATTACTTGTTAAGGGTCCTTGGGTTTGTGAGGGTTACTATCGTTTGGAAGATAAGCCTGCATTAGATACAGATGGTTGGTTCGATACTGGAGATATGGCCTCAATTGATGAGTATGGTTATGTCATCATTACCGATCGCGTTAAAGATGTTATTAAATCTGGTGGCGAGTGGATTAGTTCTATTGATGTTGAAAATGCGGCAATGTCGCATCCGCATGTTCAAGAGTCAGCTGTGATTGGTGTTGCCGACCCCAAATGGACAGAGCGTCCTCTACTCATCGTTATTCCCGTAGAAGGAGTCACTCCAGATAAGGCCTCTATTCTTGCCTCTCTGGAGGGAAAGATCGCTAAATGGTGGATTCCTGGAGATTGTGTTTTCGTCGATGAAATTCCTCATACAGCCACCGGTAAAATCAGTAAAAAAGATCTTCGCGAGCAATTTAAGGATTATAGTTACTAACTAGTTTTTTTGATGGTCAACCAAATGTGTTGGCCATCGTTTATAGAGATAAATAAAACGAAGGAGATAATTATGAGAACTTATTTATTTTTGGTATTGGCGATGACACTGTCTTTTTCTGTGGCGGCTGATCATCATAGAGGCAATGGACAAGGCGGGCCTGTAAGCAAACTTTTCAAAATGGCAGATTCTGATAAAGATGGCCAGGTATCCTACGACGAACACGAGGCTTTTATTGCCATGCAGGCCGATAAGGGTCGCGAGCGCTTTAACAAAATGGATAGCGACGACAATGGTTACATAAGCAAAAAAGAGGCCAAAGAAGCGGGCAAAGCCGTGCGTAAGGAAATGATGAAAAAGAAGAAAGGCATGCGAGCAAAGAGAGAGGCTACAAGGGAAGAAGAGAAATTGAACGAAGAAAATTAATTTATCCCTTTTGTAAATAAACGAAAAGGCCGCTTAATTAAGTGGCCTTTTTTTTCTTGGGTTCACCACAGACCTTAATCGCGGTATATAATGCCTTCAAAATAATCTAAGAATATTTAAATACAGGTGTGTTATGGCTGATTACTTGATTGCCCCTTCTATTTTGGCGGCCAACTTTGCGCGACTCGGCGAAGAAGTTGATAGTGTGCTTGCGTCAGGTGGCGACATAATTCACTTTGATGTTATGGATAACCACTTTGTGCCCAATCTAACAATTGGTCCGATGGTGTGCAAAGCTCTGCGAGATCATGGTGTAACCGCGCCAATCGATGTTCATCTCATGGTTAGCCCCGTGGATGAAATGATTCGTATGTTCGCTGATGCCGGTGCTGATTACATTACTTTTCATCCAGAGGCTTCAACACATGTTGATAGATCCCTGCAGCTGATACGTGATTTGGGTTGTAAAGCGGGATTGGTGATTAATCCTGCGACCGGTTTGGATACAGCTCAATGGGTAATGGATAAGATGGATATGCTGGTCTTGATGTCAGTGAATCCAGGGTTTGGAGGGCAAAAGTTTATTCCCTCGACGATTGATAAGTTAAAGCAAGCGCGGAGCATGATCGACAGTAGTGGTCATGATATCCGACTTGAGATTGATGGCGGTGTCGGTGTTAATAATATCGCCGAGATAGCTGCCGCTGGTGCTGACACGTTTGTTGCTGGTTCAGCCATCTTTAGTCAGCCAGATTATGCTGATATTATTGCTAAGCTCCGGGCTGAACTGGCAAGCGTTCGCTAGGATTAGTAGCAGTCATAGATTTATTGGTATGAAACAATCCGTTACAATTAAAGTTCATAAAGGAATTAGTTTTGAAAGACACTTGGTTTGTTGATTTTTATGTGGGTATTTGGCGTTGGCGAGGTTAATTGGCCTTGAGCGTCCAGTGCGCTCGCATATATCCAATAAAATGAACATTAGGAAGCGGTCATGAACCCTGATTTATTTGCCAAGTTAGCTACCCAAAATTTTAATAGAATTCCCATTACTCGTGAAGTACTCGCGGACTTAGAAACCCCACTTAGTGTTTACCTAAAGCTTGCTTTTGGGCCTAACTCCTACCTGTTTGAGTCAGTTCAAGGCGGTGAAAAATGGGGACGTTACTCGTTGATTGGTATGCAGACCTCGACTGTACTTAAACTCTATGGCAATCGGTTAGAGATTATTCGAGACGGCAAGCCAATGGTCACACGTAATACCGATGATCCGTTGGGAGAGGTCGAGCGATTTAGAGCACTTTTTAGTATGCCAGATTTGCCAGACCTACCCCGATTTACCGGCGGACTGGTTGGCTACTTTGGCTATGACACTGTGCGTTATGTTGAGCCGAGGTTATCCAAAAGTGCACCTCCCGATCAGTTAGGCACGCCCGATATACTGTTAATGGCCTCGGATGAAGTGGCCATTTTCGACAACTTGTCGGGCACGATTATGTTAGTGGTGCATGTGGATGCTAAAGATCCTAATGCTTTGGCGGACGCTGAAGCGAGGCTTGATGAATTAGAGCGAAAGCTTGCCGAGCCCAAGCCAGATTTACCGCCAATGAACCTGCAGAGTGATGGTCTCGGTGAAGAGGCTTTTGTATCAAGTTTTGGGAAAGAAAATTATAAGCGGGCTGTAGAAAAGGTAAAACAGTACACGCTGTCTGGGGACATTATGCAGGTGGTTCCTTCACAGCGGTTCACAGCCCCTTTCCACGATCAGCCGATTAATCTTTATCGAGCATTGCGTCGCTTAAACCCTTCACCCTATATGTATTTTCTCGATTTGGATGGTTTCCATATCGTGGGGTCTTCTCCTGAGGTCTTGGCACGTCTGGAGGACGGAGAGGTCACGGTAAGGCCTATTGCAGGCACTCGTCGCAGGGGAGAGTCCGATGCCGATGATCGATTGCTAGAGAAAGAGATGCTGGCGGACCCAAAAGAGATAGCTGAGCATCTTATGCTAATAGATTTGGGTCGTAACGACGTTGGCAGAATTAGTCAAGCGGGCTCGGTGGAGGTTACCGAACAGATGGTGGTTGAGCGCTATTCTCACGTTATGCATATCACCTCAAATGTAGTCGGCCAAGTCAATAAAGATATGAGTGCAATTGATGTGCTCAAGGCCACTTTGCCAGCAGGAACCCTAAGTGGGGCGCCCAAAATTAGAGCAATGGAAATTATTGATGAACTCGAACCGGTAAAGCGTAATATTTACGGAGGCGCGGTCGGCTATATTGGCTGGAATGGTAATATGGATATGGCGATAGCGATTCGTACTGCAGTCATTAAAGATAATGAGCTCCACGTTCAAGCTGGAGGAGGTGTTGTTGCTGATTCAGTACCTGAGCTGGAATGGGAAGAAACGATGAATAAAGCGCGAGCTGTTATGCGCGCTGCGGCAATGGTTTGTGGGGTAAAACAATGATTTTAATGATAGATAATTACGATTCGTTCACCTACAACATTGTTCAGTACTTAGCTGAGTTGAAAGCTGACGTGAAGGTGGTGAGGAATGATGAAATTTCCATTACTGATATTGAAAGCCTAGCGCCAGAAAAAATTGTTATTTCTCCTGGTCCTTGTACGCCGAATGAAGCGGGAATCTCAGTTGAGACAATTAGCTACTTTGCAGATAAATTACCAATCTTAGGTATTTGTTTAGGCCATCAAAGTATTGCTCAGGCCTTTGGCGGTAAAATTGTGCGGGCCAAACAGGTGATGCATGGTAAGACCTCTAGAATTTGTCATCATAATACGGGCGTTTTTAAAGGCCTTAGCCCACATTTTGTGGCGACACGTTACCATTCACTGGTGATTGAGCAGAGCACACTACCCAACTGTCTTGAAGTGACCGCATGGACTGAAAATGAAGACGGTTCTCTGGATGAGATTATGGGTGTGCGGCATAAACAATTAGCCATCGAAGGTGTGCAGTTCCATCCGGAATCAATTCTCACTGAGCATGGACATGATTTGTTGCGCAACTTTTTGGAGTCATAGGCAATGAATATAAAACAAGCAATTGCCCAAGTTGTTGAGGGTCATGATCTTAGGCGAGAGCAGATGTATGACGTGTTCCTTCAGCTTATGTCTGGCGAGACTAGCGATGCACAAATTGGAGCATTTTTGGTGGCTTTGCGTATCAAAGGTGAAAGTATTGGTGAGATCACTGGTGCCGTAGAGGTAATGCGTGAACTTGTTTCCGGTGTTGATGTTAGTGGTGAATGTCTTGTTGATATTGTCGGTACAGGTGGTGATGAGTCAAACTTATTTAATGTCTCGACGGTTTCCAGTTTTGTTGTTGCAGCTGCGGGCGGTCGTGTAGCTAAGCATGGAAATCGTTCGGTAAGTAGTAAAAGTGGTGCTGCAGATTTACTAGAAGAAGCGGGTGTAAATTTAAATATTAGCGCTGATCAAGTCGCGGCCTGTGTTGACAAGGTAGGTATTGGGTTTATGTTTGCGCCTGCTCACCATAGTGCAATGAAGTATGCGATTGGCCCTAGAAAGGAACTAGGGATGCGCACTATTTTCAACATTCTGGGGCCGATGACTAATCCGGCCGGAGTAAAACGACAACTTATTGGTGTCTACGACAAAGCATTATGCCGTCCAATGGCCGAAGTTTTGGGTCACTTGGGAGCAGAGCATATCATGGTAGTAAGCTCGGCTGATGGTTTGGACGAAATTAGTATTGCTGCTGAAACCCATGTTGCTGAGTATAAAAATGGGCACCTTAATGAGTATATTTTATTACCAGAGGATTATTTTGGTTTCAGGCAATCACTTAAGGGATTGTCAGTAACGAATGCCAAAGAATCACTTGAGATGATTGTTTCAGCACTAAATGGAGGAGCGTCAACGGCGGCAGATTTAATTGCACTTAATGCTGGCGCAGCACTCTATGTTGCTGGATGCGTAGAGTCAGTCAAAGAGGGTGTAGTGATGGCACAAAAATCCATCAGTAGTGGCGCAGCAAGGGCTAAAATTGATCAGCTTGCGAGTTTTACAAACAGCATTTAGTGTGACGTTAAGAGAGAAGTTCATGAACACAGACACTCCGACAATATTAAAGAAAATATTAGCCCGCAAGCGGGAAGAAATTATTGAGCACAGTGCTGTTACACCTCAGTCTATGTTGATGGAAAAGATTATTGAGGCCTCTGCACCGAGAGGTTTTACGAAGGCTATTACCAACAAAATCGTCGCTGGAGAGGCAGCGGTGATTGCTGAAGTTAAAAAGGCATCCCCCAGTAAAGGGGTAATCTGTGAGAACTTTGATCCGGCCTTTATTGCGCAAAGCTATCAGCAGGGTGGGGCTTGCTGCCTGTCGGTGCTTACTGACGTAGATTTCTTTCAAGGGTCGGATGAGTATCTAAGACTTGCTCGAAATGCGTGTGCACTCCCAGTCATTCGAAAAGATTTTATTATCGATGATTATCAAATTTATGAGGCTCGCGCCATGGAGGCTGATTGTATTTTGTTAATTGTTTCGGCTTTAAGTCAAGATGCGTTAATTAACTTACATGATACTGCGGTTTCTCTAGGTATGGATGTGCTCATCGAAGTCCATGATGAGTCAGAACTAGAGCGAGCTTTGCCTTTAAATAATCCATTAATTGGTATCAATAACCGGAATTTACATACGTTTGACGTTTCTGTGGAAAATACTTATCAATTGCTCGAGAAAATTCCATCGTCAACGACGGTTATCACTGAAAGTGGTATCCTCAGTCGCGCGGATGTTACTCGTATGCGAGACAAGCAGGTGAATGGATTCCTAGTTGGGGAGACGTTTATGCGAAGTAAAAATCCAGGACTAAGACTCCGCGAGATGTTTGATTAGCCTAGTTTTTTCGCTGTTCTGCACCCTCGTTAGGGTGGCGAACAATCATTGTTTTCCCATAAACTGATACGAATCCAGTGAGTTCAAGTTCCTTCAATACTCGGCCGACCATTTCTCTTGAGCAAACGATAGTTTTTGACAATTCTTGGCGCGTAATTTTAATTTTCCAACCATCGGGATGACTGACGGCATCGGATTGGCTGCTCAAATCAGTTAACGTTCTAGCGAGCCTACCAGTGACATCTAGAAATCCAAGATTACTCGCGTTTTGAGTAGTCTTCTTAAGTCGTTTGGCAATTTGCTTGGTCACCGACAGTAAAAATTGTGGATTTTTTTGATAAAGCTCGGTAAATTTTAAGTAGCCAATCTCACTAATTTCACAGTCAGTTTTAGCCCTAATCCATGCGCTACGAATGCCGCTTTCAAAAAGTCCCATCTCCCCAAAAAATTCTCCTGGGTTTAAATAAGCGACAATCATCTCTTTACTGTTTTTTCTATCTTCTACGAGGACGCTGACTGTACCTTTTACCACGTAATACAGTATGTCGGCTTTATCGCCCGCATAAATAATGGTGCTCTTTGCGCTGTAACGTTTACGATGTCCGTGCGCAAGGAACGTTTCAGCGTCTTTAATATGCCTAGGGTCATTATTAATCATTTAAATCATCCTTTTAAAGAGCTCAGGCGTTGCCCATTGCTAACACCTGATCAATTTTCCGTCCTGGAATTTAGAGTGCATCTACAGTTTATGCGAATGTGAATAGAATATATCATTGAAGATTAGACCAGAAATCAGGAATAGTAAAGCGGGAGTGTTAGATGCAGAAAAGGGACCTTGTCAGGTCCCTTCAAACAATCCTTATAATAAGGACTAAGAGTGTCTTTGTTAGAACTAATTTGCAGTACTTGATTCCTGCTAGAGCAGCAGTCCCAAGCCTAAAAAATGCTAGTGTTCTTTCGAGGCCTCTTTGTTAGGCGCTTCAAACTTAGCGAAATCGTCCTTCGCTATTGCAGCACCCGTTACTCCGGCAAATCCGAGCAATATATAGACGAGTGTCATAGTATTTCCTTACTTTTTTGGAGCACCATTGCTCCAACCCGTGCACTATATTCAAGCGCAAGTCATAAATCTAATGCATTGTATGCATTGTATGCATGCAAAATTGGTATACCAGTTTTGGGTCTATTTAACAAAAAAAGTTAAAAAAAAGGGACCTCTTTCGAGGTCCCTTAAAAAAATCCTATGCAGGATTAAGAGGGGTTTGGATCGCCGGGCGAATTCTATATGTCGGAGAGCTATTGATTATTAATTCTTAATTCTTAAATATCTTTGCTTAACGACAGAGGTACTAATGTAAGCGTTGAGGTGGCATAATTCCAATGCATTGTATGCATTTATAGTATGCGTTTTGGTTATACCCTGCTGGAGCAGAAAATGAACTTACAAAAACTTAGTCGATTAGATTTGAATTTACTGGTTTCCTTACAGGCATTGCTGGAAGAAAAAAGTGTGACTCGCGCTGCAGCTCGTCTTTTCATTAGCCAGCCAGCAATGAGTCGGGTACTGCAGAGGTTGCGTTATCAGCTAGATGACCCTCTCTTTACGAGAACAGGTAATGAGTTAGTGCCAACCCCCAAGGCAAGAGAGTTACAGTTAAGGCTACCCCAATTATTGGATAATATTTTAGATATGGTTAGTCAGGGTACCTTTGATCCTGCGACCTATGTCGGTGAAATTTCAATCGCTGTACCTGAATTTGTGGCTATTACACTTATCTCTGAACTTACTAGGGTAGTTACCTGTGACGCGCCAGGGCTAGTTCTTTCGGTATCAAGTGGCATTGAATCTGTGGAAGGAGATTTGGCGGTAGGTGCATTGGACTTTGCGATTGATATTGATAGAGGAATAACCGATGACGTCACTACCCGACCCCTGACTACCTATGCCCCCTCGATCTGGATGAGGCTCGGACATCCGTTAGCAAATAAAGAAAGGATGACTCTTGAGGATATTTTGAAGTACCCCTTCGTTCAGTATTACCTTCTTATTTCCAAGCGCGTCAGTGCTAGAAACAACGCTCGTTTTGACCGAACACTGGCGGAACTGGGGTTAAAAAGAGAAAAAGCCTTGGTAACGAATCAGTTAATGACAGCCATGGAAACCATCTGTGATACCGACTGCCTGATGGTAGCGACGCAAAAAAGTCGAGTCATGGAGCGTGGAGAGCATCGCATTATTAGCAAGCCCTTTCCAGACGAATTGCCCCACGAGGAGAGTATTAAGTTGGTCTTATTGCAACACCAGAGAACATCTGGATCACCCATACATCAATGGCTAGTAGATAAAATTATTGGTGTTATGGAGCAGCACGACGGCGCAATCAGTTAGTAATATACACAGGGACTAAAGCGGCTCAGCAAATTGTGTCGCAGAACTTTCGTCAGTGGTAAGTTTGAAGGCAACCGCGTAAAGCATAATCTCAGCGGTAAACAGAATAATCCATTCTGGACTATTTGGCAGCCACCATGAGTCCATGAAGGCAAATAGTGTAAGACCAGCGGAACTCGCGCTAATAATTAGTCCTGTTAGAGAGTTGGATAAAACACGAGATTTAACAACACGTTTTAATTGGCGATGTAAGCGATTATGCAAATGGTCGTTGTCAGCTGAAAACGGTGAACGACCAGCCTTTAATCGCCTTATGATACTCACTAAAAAGTCTAAACAGGGATAGGCCAGAAGAGATGCCATAAGCCATATTGAAAATTCACCCGCAACAACGCCATTCAAACTGTAAGCAACAATTACTGCACCAATGCCATAGCTTCCCATATCTCCTAAAAAGAACCAGCCAGATACAACATTAAAAATAAGAAAAATAAGACATGCAAATAGGAAAAAACCTTCAGTGGGTCTTCCATACTCAATAAAGAAAACTGCGAAAGCGGCAGTAGCGATGCCCGGCACTAAGCCATTCGCGCCATCCGCCATATTAAAGGCATTAATAAAGCCAACGCAAAATACAGTCATCACTGACCATGCGACAATAGGTATTTGAAGAGCTTGATCTAATCCGGGGATACCAACTTTATCAGGGACCAAGTTAGGCCAAAAAAATAACAGACTTCCAAAGACCAAAAATTTACATGTCAAACGCAGTATTGGTGTTAAAAAGTCGGCTTTTAAATCTTCTGCCAGTCCGAGAAGAGCACATGCGGCAATGGCAAGCCATAAATAGAATTCTTGATTAGACCTCATAGCACCGGGCACATAGGGCGTTAGCATCAATATCCCAAAGAGGTAACATCCCACCACAATTGTAATAGCTAGCCCGCCAAGGCGAGACGAGTCGGTTAGACTTATTCCGTGAGAGGAGGCAAAGTCACGTCCAATGGCAACATATGAAAGCAACTTCATTAAAAAAATCACACCGAGTCCTGCCAATCCATAAAATAAAAATCCTAGTAACGACATAATAGCCAATTTGACATCAGCCTTGCTAAAGGAGTTAGGAAGCAGGAGTTTACTCAGCACAAGATATCCTCAGCTTTATCTTTTGTGCATGTACTGAGATTTCCCTTCGGGAGAATAATAGTTTTTTTACCCTGCTCAACAATCTTAAATGTTGAAAGTGAGCCTAGCGGGCCAATAGCCAGAAGATAATGCCAAGAAGCCTCTGCTGGTTTGATTTTGAAGGTACCTTTTTGGCCAAAATCGCTTTGACTAAGTTTCGAGCCCTGGGTAACGCCTAATATTGTCAGAATAACCGCAAAAGCCCCTATAAATAAGACATTAGACTTCATCTTCACAACTCAATATGGTTAAAATTTCCGATATATTACCTGATTGCTGCCTACTAGTGTACCCGCCAATTATTCACAGAAATAACTTACATCTAGAGATAAAACGGGCTTAACAGGTATAAAAGCCTATCTATTTGGATTTAGTTAGATTCGATAGCTACCTTTAGTCATTACCGAGGATATTAAAGTCATCGCCTTTTTGACCGGCGAGGGAAATTTGTAACCGCCAGCATCTAATGCGGCCTGCGCATGGCGCTCTTCATCAGCTAACATTTCCTCTACTACTGCTCTGCTCTTGAGGTCTTCGTTAGGCAGTTGGTTGAGATGGGTCTTTAAATGGCTACATACTTGATCTTCTGTCGCGGCAACAAAGCCTAGGCTTAACTTGTCACTAATGAGGCCGGCACCCGCGCCAATGCCAAAAGACGCCGCATAAAAAAGTGGATTTAAAAGACTGGTACGCCCACCAAGATCTTTAATGCGCTCTTCGCACCAGGCCAAGTGATCAATCTCTTCAACCGCCGCTTCTTTCATTTGTTCGCGTACATTTGGCAGCTTGGCGGTTAGCGCTTGCCCTTGATAAAGCGCTTGAGCACATACCTCACCGGTATGATTAACGCGCATCAGACCAATGGCGTGGTCACGATCTTTATCTGAAAGTTCAGAGTCCTGTGCCTCAAATGCGGGAGACACTCTCTCTGGCATGGGGGCATCACCTAAGACGGTGCGCAATCCATGATCAAGTTGAGTAATAAATTGGTCCAGTACTGAAAGCTTGCGGTTATTCACGATTTAAATTCCTCGTTTCTAGGGGGTCTATTGTAGCCATTTTTGTGCGTAGCTTTCTAGTCCAAAATATAGGCAAATAGGCAACAGCAAAAAAGCCCATGGCCAGGCATTCGGAAACTAATATGTAAATTGGCCAGGGACCAAAGTAGTCTAATAGTGAAGGATTGATCGGTTTGTTCATCATATAAAAGTAGTTAGAGCCTAACCAAAGATTAATAGGGATCAGGCACAAAATATAAATATTCAACCACACAAAGGTACGCAATATACCTCTAGCCTGCGGATATAGATCAAAGGCAAGTAAATGATGAATGACGACGAGGACTAGCCCACAATGAACAAACCAATATTTAAAAAACCCATAGTTTGGGAAGCCACCATCGGGATCCGGAGTTATTATTGCTTGTAGAGTCCCGGCTAATACAAAAAAATAGACAATCTTAAGATGCGATACGCTGAAGGATGTGAAAGGAATATTATTGCTAAAAAACAAATTACTACTCAGCATATACCCTCCCTTGTATTACTGACAATTAGCCATTTTGTTCACGGATAATGGCGCGCCAACCTATATCATTTCGCAGATAAACATCATCCCACTTAATGTTGGCGGCGACTTCATAAGCGCTGACTTGAGCAGCAGATACCGTGTCGCCCATTGCCGTGGCGCAGAGTACGCGACCACCGCTAGTCACAACGTTGCCATCGACCATTGCAGTTCCAGCATGAAATACCTTTTGATCCTTGGATTCTGTGATCTGAGACAAGCCTGAGATAACGTCTCCACCCTTATAGCTTCCAGGGTAACCACCTGCAGCCAGCACCACACCAATGGCAGGTCTTGGATCCCACTGAGTGATTTGTTGATCAAGAGTCCCCTCAAGCGCGGCCATACAGTGTGAGACTAAGTCTGATTGCAAGCGCAGTAATATAGGCTGAGTTTCTGGGTCACCAAAGCGACAGTTGTATTCAATGACCTTGGGAGTTCCGTCGGCCATGATCATTAAACCAGCATACAAAAAGCCAGTGTAATCATTACCCTCCGCAGCCATACCGTTAACCGTTGGATAAATCACCTCATCCATAATTCGCTGATAAATCGCCTCATCAACAACCGGTGCTGGTGAGTATGCTCCCATACCTCCGGTATTAGGCCCCGTATCCCCGTTACCAGCGCGCTTATGATCTTGACTGGTCGCCATGGGCAAAACATTTTTGCCATCCACCATGACAATAAAGCTGGCCTCTTCACCATCTAAAAATTCTTCGATCACTACACGACTACCAGCGTCGCCAAAGGCGTTTCCAGCAAGCATGTCGCGCACTGCGTCTTCTGCCTCAGCCATAGTCATAGCCACAATCACGCCTTTGCCGGCAGCCAAACCATCGGCTTTAACCACAATAGGCGCGCCCACTTGCTGTAAGTATTCAAGCGCCGCATCAACGTCAGTGAAATTGCCATAGTTTGCTGTCGGAATTTTTTGGCGTTCAAGAAAGTCTTTAGTAAATGCCTTAGAACCCTCTAATTGGGCGGCTCCACTAGACGGGCCAAAGATAGCTAACCCGCGCGACTGAAAATAATCGACAATACCATCCACTAGTGGTTGCTCAGGGCCAACAATGGTTAAGCCAACTTCATTGCTGTGGGCAAAATCAGCTAGAGCACTAAAGTCACTGACAGAAAGAACAACGTTTTTTAGTCGTGGCTCCATTGCCGTTCCTGCATTGCCCGGCGCTACAAAAACAGTGCCGACGCTTGACGACTGAGCCGCCTTCCAAGCCAGCGCATGTTCCCGTCCACCAGAGCCAATAACCAGAACATTCATCGTGTAATTTCCAAGCAAAAATTTAAGGCAAAATTATAACAGACTGCGCGGCTGGCATTACACAATTTGTGGTACGGTAACGCTATTAAGAACAATCTAAATATTCGCCTAAGTCGTAATTTTTGTACAAGAAAAACCGGTATAGAGGAAATATCCCATCGCTGAATTACAACACGCTAACACATCAACTATCATGTGGTTTCGTCAGGACCTTAGGCTTGCCGACAATCCAGCGCTTTGTGCTGCTTGTGAGCGTGGACACATTATCCCCGTTTATATCCTTGATGATGACGGCGCCGATAGTTGGAAAATGGGCGGCGCTAGCCGCTGGTGGTTACATCATGCATTGGCAGATTTAAATAGTTCTCTCAAACAAGGTTTGCATCTTTTTGAGGGTGATGCGCTGACTATACTTCGTGATTTAGCGGCACAAACTAATGCCTCGGCGATTGTCTGGAACCGTTGTTATGAGCCCTGGCGGATTACCCGTGATGCTACTCTTAAAACAGCATTAAAGGGCGATGGTCTTACTGTTGAAAGTTTCAATGGCTCGCTCCTGTGGGAGCCTTGGCAAGTGCTTAAAAAAGACGGTACTCCCTATAAAGTATTTACGCCTTATTACCGTCGGGGATGCTTATCATCCGCCACGCCAAGGCGACCAATGGCAGTACCTGAGAGTATCAAAATTGTACAAAATAGTGTGCGATCACTATCTCTAGAAGCTCTTAATTTACTACCTAAAATTAATTGGGATATGCAAATGACGGAGCGCTGGGACATTAGTGAAACAGCAGCCCATGAGCGCCTCGATGAATTTGTTATGGACGAGTTACAAGACTACAGGGAAGGGCGTAATTTCCCTGATAAAGCTAATGTTTCAAGACTTTCGCCGTACCTACATTTTGGCCAAATCTCGCCTAATATTGCCTGGCATCGCGCCGCAGAAGCGGGCGCTTTTATTACTAATGAGCAGAGTCTAGACACCTTTATGAGCGAGCTAGGTTGGCGCGAATTTTCTTACTATTTGCTCTATCATTTTCCTAAATTGCCAACAGACAACCTGCAGGTGCGCTTTAATCTTTTCCCTTGGGCAGAGAACACAGATGCAGATTTACAGGCATGGCAACAGGGTAAAACCGGCTATCCTCTGGTCGATGCAGGTATGCGTGAACTATATACTACCGGTTACATGCACAACCGTGTGCGCATGGTGGTGGGCTCATTTTTGGTCAAAAATTTACTCATTCATTGGCACAAAGGCGAACAATGGTTTTGGGATTGTTTGGTTGATGCAGATCTGGCTAGCAATAGTGCCGGTTGGCAGTGGATTGCTGGCTGTGGCGCAGATGCCGCGCCTTTCTTCAGAATTTTTAATCCTATCACCCAAAGCGAAAAGTTCGACAAGCAGGGCAGCTACATTCGCCGCTATGTACCAGAACTTGCCGGCATGCCTGAAAAATATATCCACGCGCCTTGGTTAGCACCCCCTGAGGTACTCGCGGGAGCAGGAGTCGTCATTGGCACTAATTACCCGGCACCCATCATGGATATTAAAGAATCTAGAGAGCGTGCATTGGCCGCCTTTGCGGTGACTAAAATTCAGCCTGCAGAGACCTAAGGGTTCTTATTTTCTAGCGGAGCAACATCATGTATTTTGGTAGTGACAATCAAACAGGCGCATCAGCGCAAGTACTAGACATGCTGACCCAAGCCAACAATGAGTACACTCATGGCTATGGCGATGACCGCTGGACTGAGCAAGCTATAGAGGCGCTAAAGGCCGTCTTTGAATGTGACCTTGAAGCCTACTTTGTGGTCACCGGTACAGCGGCAAACTCACTGGCACTGTCATGTATGGTGCAACCCTGGGAAGGTATTCTGTGCCATGACAGTGCCCACATTATTTTAGACGAGTCAACCGCACCAGAGCTATTTACTGGCGGTGCACGCATGCGGCCTATCTCTCAAGGCGAAGGTAAAATTAGCCCTCAACATCTGCAAGACTATTTCCAAATAATAGGCACTGACTACCCACACAATGTCAAAGCTGCGGCCCTCAGTATTACTCAGGCCAGCGAGTCGGGCTTAGTCTACACACCGTCTGAAGTGACCGCGCTGTCTGCTGTTGCCAAAGACAATGGCCTGTCCGTTCACATGGACGGTGCGAGGTTTGCCAATGCATTGGCAAGCGTCGGCTGTACCCCGGCAGAACTAACCTGGAAGGCCGGCGTAGACGTGCTTTGTTTAGGCGCTACTAAATGCGGTGCTCTGTGTGCCGAGGTGGTTATGTTTTTTAACAAAGACCTAGCCCAAACCTTCACCCATCGTCGCAAGCGTGGTGGCCATCTTCTTTCTAAAGGGCGTCTGTTTGGTGCACAAATGGTCGGTTGGTTAAACGATGATCACTGGCTTGACCTAGCTCAACACGCCAATGGTCAGGCGACAGCGCTAGCCAAACAAATAATAGCTTTTGATCAATTAAAACTGGTATGGCCGGTGCACTCTAACGAGCTGTTTGTCATCATGCCTAAAGATTTGGCAGATCATTTACAGGCCGCTGGTGCAGAATTTTATGACTGGTATGTTGATACATTGCCGCCCAACATTACTCTCGGTGAACATGAAATGTTCTCAAGGCTAGTTACCTCCTTTATAACCCAAGACGTCCACCGAGAAGATTTTTGTGAGCTTATAAGCGATTATTTTGCTAGTTAGCAAAAGGTCTATGCTGAAACTCCACTTCCTTGCGAAAAGAGTAACGCTGAGTATTGGGGTATCTTCCTCTGAAATAAGTATTGGGTCATTGTTTGCGCATGTGGATGCCGCACTATATCTTGCGAAAAAACAGGGTCGAAATAGAACAGAAATTTATGCTAAAAAATCTAAATCCGAAAGCTAATATAAGAATCGCTATATCTATAAAAACACTCATGATCTGTCACGCTGATTAATAAATAGATGAGGGGGAAAGTGAATATCTTAGGACGTAAAGGTAAGTATCTGGAGACAATGGCTTTAGAGCCTACGGCCAGTAAAGCAATGATTTTCTCCGGGTTGTTGGGGTTTTTAGGGGCAGTCATTATGTTTGCTGGAGATTTATTACTCTATGCTCACTGGGGTGAGATGCCTGCTGTCAGCGAGATAATTGACTCATTGTTACCTGGCAGAAAGGCGGTGCTGTTGGCGACGACGGAGCAGCTACAAATATCAGGAGTTCTAGGGCCTATTGCGGCGGTGTTCTACCTTTTTGGCGCTTGGCATCTATATATTAAATTAAACTTTTACTCACGATTTTGGGCCGCCATTACTGCCGTATTGTTTGCGTTTAGCATAATAATAGCTGGGGCTTACCATGCATTGTGGGGGATGTATGGCTTTGTTGTTCAATTTGCTAATCAGCAGGGGAGCGAGTCATTAGTGCTACTTGATGCGGCTGCTAGCTACATGACCTTTGTCACTGATACGGTCACGTGGCTGCTGGGTTTGGCGTTTTTAGTTATCTTTGTGAGGGTACTGTTGGCAAAAACAGATTATCCGCGCTGGATAGTCTTTTTAAATCCATTGATTCTTTTGTTCGTGGGTGGGCCATTACTGGCGACCTTAGCTACAAATATGGCAGTGCCTTATGGTGCATTGACCGTCGGCACCTATTTTAACGTAGTAATGATGGTATTCTTTTTGGCCTCTATTTTTAGTCCTATCCGAAAACGCTGAGTAAGACATACCAATGAAGAATATTAAAAAAATAATGACCTTAGTTGCTGTTAGTTTGCTTGGTCTTGCTGGTATAGGTGTTTTTGTACTCGCTTGGACGTTCTCTTCTAATGTTATGCATCCCTCTTACACGTGCAGTGAAGAACACTTCATTTATTGCGGTGACCCCTCACAGCTAGACTTGGATTTTGAAGATGTTTCTTTTAAGTCTGATGATGGCATGGTTTTAAGCGCTTGGTATGTGCCAGCAGATAAGGCGACCAAAGCGATTATTTTTGTCCATGGCCATGGCGCTGACAGGCGCGAAGGTATGCGCTGGTTTAAGGCCGTGCATCAAGCAGGCTTTAATATACTGGCGTTGGACTTAAGAAATAGCGGTCAAAATATGCGCTCTTTTTCGTCGATGGGTTATTTTGAAAAGAATGATGTCAACGCTGCTTTAGACTATTTACAGCAGCAAAAGAACACTCAAACCATGGGTATTTTTGGCACTTCGATGGGGGCTGCTACTGGCATATTGGCAATGGAAAAAGATACGCGTATTCAGGCTGGAGTGTTCGAGGCGGGCTGGGCAAATTTGAATGATCTTTACGCAGAAATTATAACTCAACACATTGGGCTGCCAACGTTTCCTCTGTTACCTCTTATGACTTGGTTGTTGGAGTTGAGAACTGGAATGGATATGAACCGGGTAAACCCCGAGGAGATACTGGGAAACATTGCGCCACGGCCGGTATTTATCATTCACTGTACCGAGGATAACCTCATTAGTTTGTCTCATGGCGAACGAAATTATGCGGCGGCTAACGAGCCTAAATTGTTTTGGCAGTCACCTTGTGAGATGCATGCCAGAGCGTGGCAGTCTGATCCGGCTTACATTGAAAAGCGTGTAACCGATTATTACCGCGAGCACTTGTAGGCTGAATTAAATATACCCATGCAGCACCCAGCCCGTTGCGAACACCTTTAACAGCCGAGCTTAGATAAACTTGGGTAATCTAACGGGCGTGTTATGCCATGCCATTTAAACAAGCGGTCGGCTTCTTTAATCGCTAGATCGTTAATGCTGGCATAGCGCATACGCATTAACCCAGCTGAATCGAACTCCCAGTTTTCGTTGCCATAGGATCTAAACCAGTTGTCGTTCTGATCATGCCATTCATAGGCAAATCGCACTGCTATTCTATTATCACCGTGGGTCCATAACTCTTTGATTAGGCGGTACTGGTGCTCTTTCCGCCATTTTTCAGTTAGAAACTGAATTATCTCAGTTCTGCCAGTTAAAAAAGTATCACGATTTCGCCACTTAGAGTCTACCGAGTATGCCAATGCTATGGCGGCTGGATCTTTGCCATTCCAAGCATCTTCTGCTCGTCTTACTTTAGTAATAGCATCATCTTGCGAGAAGGGGGGTAGCGGTGGACGTGCAATTTCTTTCATAAATTATCCTTAGGAATAGGGTGCAGTCAATTTCCTGCACCCTGCTATGCTACCAGCTTTTGTAGGGCAGAAATTTACCATTCAATGTTAGCAGTACGCGATCTCCTTTTGAGTCTTCAATCTTTTCAATGTCCATAGAGAAGTCAATTGCGCTCATAATACCGTCACCAAATTTCTCTTGAATCACTTCTTTAAGAGTTGGGCCATAAACACCAACCATTTCATAAAGACGATAAATCAGAGGGTCAGTAGGTACTGCTTGATCCCAGATTTTAGTAGGAAATACTTCCAATGCCTTGGCAACATCATCACCAAGGTCAAAATATTCAGCAATGGCAGCTGCCTTTTCTCCGGACGCGCTATTCATGCCAAGACAGGCTGAGGTTACCCATACTGGTGAAACACCAAGGTCGTTGCCGATAGCCTCCCAGGTTAAGTCTCTTTCAATTTTTTTACTGATAATTAGCTCAGTCATTTCAGCTTTGTTCATAATGTCTCCTTGGTTTAGTGATTAACAACTTGTAGGGTCGCTGTTTTATTTTTTTGTTCAGTGGACTTGTCCTGATCCTGAGCACTGAGATGACTCGGGTCTACAATGCGCGGATGCTCCGAGAGATCGCGTTCACCGGACCGATTAACGAGAAAATTCACCAGATAATTTCGGATTTTGTAATAGGCTGGATCTTTCACGATTGTGTCTCTCTGACGCGGCCTGTCGATGTTAATGGTCACCGACTCAGCTACCCTAGCATTTGGCCCGTTACTCATGAGTAAAATTCTATCGGCTAATAGGATGGCTTCATCCACATCGTGAGTAATCATAAATACTGTTTGCTGCGTCTCGCTCCAAATTTTGATTAATTCGTCCTGAATAACACCCCGTGTTAATGCATCGAGTGCTCCAAAAGGCTCGTCGAGTAACAAAAGTTTAGGGCTGGTTGCAAAGGCACGCGCGATACTCACACGCTGCCGCATGCCACCAGATAATTCTGACGGCTTCTTGTCTAACGAGTCACCAAGCCCCACCATTTTGAGATAACGCTGACTATGAGCGATAACGTTTTCTTTGCTCCAGTCAGGCCAACGTGCTGTCACGCCGAAGCTTACGTTTTGTAATGTAGAGAGCCACGGCAGTAGGCTATAATTTTGAAATACCACGCCCCGCTCAAGGCTTGGGCCCACAATTTCCTTACCATCCATAATGACGCCCCCAGTAGAGGGCTCATCAAGTCCTGCGAGGACATTGAGTATGGTTGATTTACCGCAACCGGAGTGACCGATGATGCAGACAAACTCACCTTTATCGATACCAAAATTAGCATCTTCAAAAACGACGGTGTCGCCGTTATCGGAGGGGTATACCTTTGACAGTCCTTCTATACTGACAAACTGATTATTCACATGTTACTCCTTGTACTGCACTAATTTTTCAACGCCGCCGAGGGCTGCGTCTAATAGCATCCCAACAGCACCGATCATCACAATAGAAAAGATGACGCTGTTGAGGTCGAGGTTATTCCATTCATTCCACACGTAATAACCAATGCCGGTGCCACCTACCAACATTTCTGCGGCGACAATGACTAGCCATGCAATGCCAATGGAAATTCGCATACCGGTTAAAATGGTTGGGGCGGCCGCGGGCAATATCACTAAAAGCGCGGTCTTAATTTGACCTAATTCATGCGTCCTTGCGACGGATATCCAGTCACTGCGAACATTGGACACCCCAAAAGCGGTATTAATTAGCATTGGCCAGATCGAACAAATAAAGATTACAAAAATAGCCGATAGCTCAGAATCTTTGATAACAAATAGTGCTAGTGGCATCCATGCTAGCGGCGAGATCGGTCTGAGAATCTGTATAAAAGGATTCAGAGCCTTGTGCATCAGTGGCGACATGCCAATAACAAAGCCAAGAGGTATAGCAATCAGCGCGGCTGCCAGAAATCCGGCTAAAACGCGATAAAGCGAGTATCCCAACTGAATGCCAATTCCTTTGTCATTTGGACCTGCGTCATAAAATGGATTACTGAGCTCATTCCATGCATGTTCAGCGACCTGAGACGGAGGGGGAACACGTGCTTCTTGATCCACACCCCCCATAAGTATCTCGAATTCAGTGAGCGCCTTGGTCGCTTTTGGTGGTTGGTTTAGTGCCTCCCATAGGCCCAATAGAACTAGTAGGAGACAAAAAGAAACCAGTGCTGCAGGGACATTCAGGCTTTGCATGCTAACCTCTCTTGATCGCGAAGCTATTGATGTACTCTTCAGGCTTGTTGTAATCAAATTCTTTGCCCATGATGATGTGATTTTTGTAAGTTGATGAAGGCGGCGTATAACCTAGGTCACGCATTACTTGGCTTGTTTCTGAGGCGACATAAACTCTTTCAGCGATACCTTTGTAGTCGATATCACCATCAACATATCCCCAGCGCTTCATTTGGGTGAGAATCCATACGGCCATTGATTGCCATGGAAATGGGTCGAAATCAATGCGATCAGGAACGTCGTATATCTTTTGCTCAAGGCCATCAACATAGCGCCCAGTCAAGACCTGCCTAACCACTACTTCAGGTTGGTTAAGATAATTTTTAGGAGATATAGCTTTTGCGATCTCGGCTCGGTTTTCAGCTTTTTGGGAGTAGTGAGTCGCATCAACAATAGCTTTAAAGAGTGCTGAATAAGTATTTGGCATTTCGGTAGCAAATTTTTCACTACATGCAAATGCACAACATGGATGGCCTTCCCAGATATCTTTAGTCAACATATGTAGGAAACCAATCTTCTCAAAAACAGCACGCTGATTGAACGGATCAGGTGACAGATAGCCATCGAGATTGCCGGCACGAAGGTTAGCAACCATCTCTGGCGGCGGGACTACACGAATTTGAATGTCTTTGTCTGGGTCAATACCATGCTCTGCCACATAGTAGCGTAGCAGGAAGTTGTGCATGGAATAGTCGAAGGGCACACCAAATTTAAAGCCTTTCCAGTCCTTGGGGTTGCGTTTGTCTTTGTGCTTATTATGCAAAACAATGGCTTGCCCGTTAATATTTTCAACCGCAGGCATAATATAAGGCGTGGCTGTTGACCCTGCACCCATGCTCATGGCTAGAGGCATCGGTGTCAGCATGTGGGAGGCGTCATACTCTCCATTGAGTGACTTGTCCCGCGCCACGGCCCAGCCAGCGGTTTTAATAACATCGACATCAAGTCCATATTTGGCATAAAAACCCATAGGTTGAGCCATAATAATGGGTGTCGCGCAGGTAATGGGTACAAAGCCAATTTTTAATTTGGTCTTTTCCAGCGCGCCTATCGAGTCCTTCACTGCAGCCTTTACTTTGTCCATGGGTATCATAGTGCCCAGAACAGATGCCAATGTTCCGCCACCAACTAAACGAATAAAGTCGCGGCGGTTCGCATCATTGTGACCAAAAATGCCTTTAACAATTGCATTTTCGACAACGCGATCCATCATGTCGTCACTACTGTCAAAGGTTTCAGTGGCAGTAGGGTGAGATATTTTGCCGTGGTTAGCTTCAGCCTGTTGCTCAAAAAGCATTTGACGATCGCGATCGCTGATCCCCTTGCTGGACTGTAGTTCTGTTTTGCAGACATCGCAGGCGCACCCTTTGGTGTGCGTCAAACTGCTATCTGCGTCAAATGGGTTTCCTAAAGTACTATTGCTCATATGTAGTGCTCCTCCTGTTTAAAACGATTACGACAGATCTAATTTGGTGCGTAACTTGGCGCCCAAATAAATCTTTTTAAGAGTTCACTATGACGAGTGCAATAGTCATGCCAGACTTTTTGATAGATGTATCTTGCTGTTTTTACTGTGGTTTTTAATTATCTTTAGATTTCCGCTGAACTATGAAATTTCGTATTTTTCAATAATTCGTAGTACTAATTATGGAATCTCGTAGTTTGGCGTGAAATTTGCTTATACGTGGTCATGACTATTTGTTTATTCAAGGACAAAAAAGATGGACCTTTTCTATAATTATTCAGCTGTTCCTCAGCTCGTTTTAGATCCTGTGACAGATACTTTAATAGAAGCGAACCAAGAGGCTTGCAGGTTATTACGTCGTGATCGCGATACCCTTAAAAACATGCGTGTTACAGAACTTTTTGCTCCAGACTTACCGCAGCTCTTCGTATTTACCGATGAGGTCATTGAATACACTCGGGGTGTGAGTGACGGTCTGTTCGTTAATATTGACGGGGAGACTTTAGGTGTTGAAGTTGTTGGTCGCTCAAGTAAGACAGGCGAGGAGTGTTTGCTGCACGTTAGTCTTCAGCTAGTCCGCGATATTGTAGCGCGCCGTGAACGGTCTGATGCACAGGCCCATTATGATTCTGGATTGAGTCACTGGAATCGAGTAGCCAGTGTTTTTCGAGAATTTGAACAAGTCAATCGCTTATTGTTGAATGCCGCTGGAGAGGGGATATATGGCATTGATAAAGAAGGTAATACTACTTTTGTGAATCCAGCCGCACGCAGAATATTAGGATATTCGTTAGACCAGCTGCTGGGTCGCAACATGCATCAGACGGTACATTATAGCCATGGCGACGGCTCTGACTTCGAACTTTGCGAGTGCCCTATTTTCGAATCTTTAGTCGATGGTAAGGTTCACACGGTAGATGACGATGTGTTTTGGTCGCGTGAGGGTGTTGCGGTGGATGTTGAATACACTAGCACGCCAATTATCGAGGAGGGAGCAATCGTTGGGGCCGTTGTGGTTTTTCGAGACGTTTCTGAAAAAAAGGCTGATCGGAAAAAGTTAGTTGAGGCCCTTAAAGAAGTAAAGACTCTTAAAAACAGGCTAGAGCAAGAAAATGCTTATTTGCAAGAGGAGATAAGCCTAGAGTACAACCACCACCGCATAATAGGCCGCAGCATGGGTGTACAAAACACCCTTAGACAGATCAGTATGGTGGCGCCTACTGACGCCACGACGCTTGTCATTGGAGAGTCTGGGACTGGCAAAGAGTTAATTGCTCGCTCTATTCACGAACAAAGCGATCGTTCGGACAGGCCTTTGATTAGGGTTAATTGCGCTGCGGTTCCAGAGGATCTGTTTGAGAGTGAGTTTTTTGGCCACGTTAAAGGGGCTTTTACTGGCGCTACAGGTAACCGTCCCGGGCGTTTTGAGTTAGCTGATGGAGGCACACTGTTTCTGGACGAGGTTGCTGAGATACCAATGCGTCTGCAGGGAAAGTTGCTTCGGGTCTTACAAGAACAGCAATTTGAGCGCGTCGGAGAATCGGTAACGCGCAATGTAGATGTCCGCATAATTGCGGCGACTAACAAAGACCTGAGACAGCGAGTAGACGCCGGCGAGTTTCGAGAGGATTTGTATTTTAGGCTAAATGTGTTTCCTATTACTTCGGTCCCATTGCGCGATCGCAAAGAAGATATTCCTTTACTCGCGCAGTTATTTTTGCAGAAGTCTGCAACCCGTGCCAACAAACCTAACTTAAAAATCACGCTGAGTGTGATGGAAAAACTTAGCGCGTATCACTGGCCTGGCAATATTAGAGAGCTAGAAAATGTTATCGAGCGCCAAGTGATTTTGTCGCAAGGCGATACCTTGAAGGGAGATGAAACATTGGCTGGCATAAAGCCTTCTCGCTCAAAACTTCTGGCCACCTCTGCTAATGATGTAGAGGATGAATCTCAACACCGGCAAAGGCAACGGCATAATATCATTCTTGCGTTGGAAAAGTCAGGAGGGAAAGTCTTTGGAGACGGCGGGGCAGCGATCTTGTTGGGCGTTAAACCCACAACGTTGGCTTCCCGCATAAAGAAGTTAAATATTGATACCCGCTACTTTAAAAATCTGTAACTTTATAAGTGTTTATTGAGACAAATAATTACGAAATTCCCTAATTTCTACTACGAAGATTCACAATTTACGAAATTGCGTAGTGTCTCTTTGATACATAAGTTCTATAAAACCTTATAAAAAACAGATGCTTAGGTTTAATTTGATATTTGGCATACCGCTTGCAAAGAGATTTGAGTGGTAAAGGCTTAATCCTCGTTGGGCGTTGCGGGCAATTTAACTCACCAACCCGCTATGTGACCCTTATTTAGGTGAGATTTTTTGGAGTAACATCATGAGCGCGCAGTCAATTTCGCCAGTATCCCAGGTATTGGCATCACTTTTTTTAACCCTTTTTGCACTCACAGATCACGCCCATGCAAACGACGGCGCCTTTGATAACTTGGCCAAAATGGTAAAAGACGGCACAGCAAAACTAGACCTAAGGTACCGTTTTGAAGGTGTCGATCAGGGCGGTTTTGACGCTGATGCAGAAGCATCTACATTGAAGACTAGATTAACCTTAACTACAGCACCGCTAAATGGATTCACTGCACAGCTTGAATTTGATGACAGTAATAGTATATGGGTTAATGATTACAACTCGACTAGAAATGGTAAGGGTAGTTATCCCATTATTGCTGACCCAGAAGGGACAGATTTAAATCAGGCTTGGATAGCTTATAAATCTCATGGTGTGAAGGCAAAGCTCGGTAGACAGCGCATCCTGCATGGCTCGCAACGTTTTGTTGGTGGCGTTGCATGGAGGCAAAATGAGCAGACTTATGACGGCGTTCGGTTTGAGGCGAAGCCTATTGACGGGCTGTCGCTAGATGTTGCATTTGTGTCCAATATCAATCGGATATTTGGCCCCGAAGATGGTGTTCAGCCATCAGATTGGCAGGGTGATAATGTCTTTTTACGATCTCAATATACATTAACAAAATCTCACTCTGTGGCTGGCTTCGGGTATCTTATTGATGTTGACGCTCAAAATGATTTTTCTGCGGGTAAAACAGTCAATAACTCAACTAGTACGTTTGGTGTTGAATATAAGGGCAAATTTGCGCAGTACTTGGAGCTTAGCGCAAGCTGGGCTACTCAATCAGATGATGGTGCTAGCGAGCTGGATTTCGAAGCAGACTATTACATGGTTGAACTGGGTGGCACTGTGAATACGATTAAACTTCGTGGTGGTATTGAGGTGCTTGGGTCAGGTGAAGATAAAAATACTGGTCTAAATGTTGGATTTAAAACGCCTTTGGCCACACTGCACAAATTCCAGGGATGGTCTGACAAATTTTTAGGTACACCTGCTGATGGGATCGAAGACACCTATGTTGGAATAAGCGGTAAGGTTGGAGATGTGAAACTCGCTGCTGTTTATCATGACTTTCAAGCCGAATCATCAGGAACTAAGTATGGAACTGAACTTGATCTTGTGGTGACTTGGCCCGTTAATAAGTATCTTACACTTCAGGCAAAATATGCAGATTATGATGCGGACGAGCTACTCTCCGACACTTCCAAGTTTTGGTTGACCGCTCAGCTAAAATTATAAAATAAGCTAATCAAGATGTTTGCGCACCTAGGTATTGTTGCATTTAAATACTTAGGCTGCGCAACAGTCCGAAATACCTTCTTATAGCTGTAAAATACATGTTGCAGCGACTCTTCTATTTTTTTAATTCATCATTGACTACTTTCATAGTTAACTGCATGCTGCGACAACCCTTATTTTCCCCTATCGGCTAACATTGTTAATTTTTAGACGCACTCTATACTGGATCAGAGATATTTTAGGTCACTAGCGTTCTAAACAAGGCGCTAACCAATGGAGGCAAAGATGTTGCGCTATCTTAAGAGTCAGAGAAATATAGCTTTTTTACTAATGCTAATACTGTCCTTTCCGCTCAATGCGATTGCGGCAAATAGCACTTCGACGCCCAATATTGTGTTGGTGGTGATGGACAATTTTGGCTATGGAGAAATTGGTGTCTATGGCGGGGGTGTTATCCGCGGTGCGCCAACACCTAATATTGATAGTATTGGAGTTGAGGGCTTCCAGCTCACCAATTTTAATGTCGAGGCAGAATGTACTCCATCTCGATCATCATTGATGACGGGTCGTTATGGTATTCGTACACGACAACAACCAGAGGGGCCCCCTAGAGGCATTTGGTATGGCCTTACTCGGTGGGAAATTACACTGGCAGAGATGCTTTCAGATACAGGCTATGCCACTGGGATGTTTGGTAAATGGCACTTGGGTGATGCTGAGGGTCGCTACCCCACAGACCAAGGATTTGATGAATGGTATGGCATTCCCAACTCTTCAGATCAAGCGTTCTGGCCGGACAGTGACAGCTTTCAGAGTGATGCAGGGGTGGAATTTACCCGCATTATGACTTCGACCCGCAACCAAAAGCCCAAAAAGCATGAGCTCTATGGGCGCGCTAAGCGCGCTACAATCGATAGAGAAATTACCGACCATGCGCTGGATTTTATTTCGAGAAAGGCCAAAATCAAACAGCCCTTTTTCGCTTATTTACCTTATACCCAAACCCATGAACCCGTCGATGCGCATCCCGACTTTAAGGGTTCAACCGGTAATGGAAGTTTTGCTGATGTACTTGCTCAAACCGATGCTTATGTTGGCGAGTTACTAATTAAGATTGACGAGCTTGGATTAAAAGATAATACAATTTTCATCTTCACCTCAGACAATGGCCGTGAAGGTATTAAACGTTCATTCGGGTTTACCGGCCCATGGAGAGGGACTATGTTCTCTCCCTATGAAGGATCTCTGCGGGTGCCATTTTTGATTCGTTACCCAGGTATTATTCCTGCCGGAAAAGTTTCAAACGAAATCGTCCATTTAATAGATATTTTCCCAACACTAGCTGAATTTGTCGGTGGAGAAATTCCTGAAGATAGAGTTTTGGATGGCGTTGAGCAGACACATTTTTTGATGGGCCACACTGAAAAATCTGCGCGAGAATCTGTAGTTATTTACATCGGTAATGAGCTGTTTGGCGTTAAATGGCGCAATTGGAAGATGTTACTCAAAGAGATCGATGAAAAGAGCTATGCGATTCAAAATATGGCCTACCCCTCTTTTTATAATCTCATCGTGGACCCAAAAGAGGAAGAACCCGAAAAATTCTACCTTGATGACACCTGGGTTGAGACACCCTTATATGAAGTTATGGAAGAACATTTGATATCGATTGAAAAAGATGCAGGTTCACCTACCGGCTAGTTTCACAAGGCCAAAAAAAGCCCGCAATCTGCGGGCTTTTTAACACTAAGAAAAGTGTCAGTGTCTAAAGTGGCGCATCCCCGTAAATACCATAGCCATGCCATGTTCATCTGCAGCCGCAATGACTTCATCATCACGCATTGATCCACCTGGCTGAATAATGCAGCTTATGCCCGCTTGTCCGGCGTTATCAATACCATCGCGGAAGGGGAAGAAGGCATCAGACGCCATTACTGCTCCGACCACTTCAAGTCCCGCATGCTCAGCTTTGATGCCCGCGATGCGAGCGCTGTTAATACGGCTCATTTGTCCTGCACCCACGCCAACGGTTTGATTATTCTTGGCATAAATAATGGCGTTAGACTTGACCATTTTGGCAACTTTCCACGCAAATAACATATCTGTCATTTCAATTTGAGTGGGCACTCTTTTAGAGACTACTTTGAGATCTTCTTCAGTAATCATACCGTTATCACGGTCTTGAATGAGTAGGCCACCATTGACGCGTTTGTAGTCAAAGTCTTGCGGACGCCGGTCGCCCCAAGTGCCGCACTCTAGTAGTCTAACGTTTTTCTTCGCGGCAACTACAGCCAAAGCATCAACTGACACCGAGGGAGCAATAATGACTTCAACAAATTGTTTTGCGCAAATGGCCTCAGCGGTTTTAGCATCTAGCTCACGGTTAAAGGCAATAATGCCGCCAAATGCAGATTCGGGGTCAGTAGCAAACGCTAAGTCGTAGGCTGTACCAATATCAACCGCAACTGAAACGCCACAGGGGTTGGCGTGTTTAACAATAACGCAGGCCGGGTGATCAAACTGTTTGACGCATTCAAGTGCCGCATCAGTATCAGCAATATTGTTGAATGAAAGCTCTTTACCTTGTAGTTGTTTTGCGGTGGCCACACTGGCTTCGGTGGGGTTAGCCTCGGTGTAAAAAGCCGCCTTTTGATGAGGGTTTTCACCGTAGCGCATTTCTTGAGTTTTGAAATATTGCACATTAAACGTATCAGAAAAATCACGTGCAGTATTGTCTGTACCACGAGCACCAAAGTGATTGGCAATCATGCCGTCATAACCCGCTGTGTGCTCAAAAGCTTTGACCATGAGCGCATAACGAGTGCTGTAATCAAGTTGCCCTTCATTGGCCTGCATTTCTTGAAGCACGGTTGCGTAATCACAGCTGTTAACCACAATTGCAACGTCTTTATGATTTTTTGCCGCTGAGCGAACCATGGTTGGGCCGCCAATATCAATATTTTCAATGGCGTTAGGCAATGTGCAATCAGGGTCAGCAACGGTCGCTGCAAACGGGTAGAGATTCACAATGACCATGTCTATAGGTTTAATCGAGTGCTCTGCCATCACTGCATCATCGGTGCCACGACGACCTAAAATACCGCCGTGCACTTTCGGGTGCAGGGTTTTAACACGGCCGTCCATCATTTCTGGAAAACCGGTGTAATCGGAGACTTCTGTAACATCAATATCGTTTTCTTGGAGCAGGCGAAAAGTTCCGCCTGTTGAAAGTAGCTCCACGTCCAGTGCACGTAAAGCGCGTGCAAAATCAATAATGCCATTTTTATCAGATACGCTAATAAGTGCGCGTGAAACTTTTTTAAGATCGCTCATGAAGTCCTCGGGTAGTTACAAAAGATCATACTGTTTTAGTTTTTTGCGCAGCGTGCCTCGATTGAGGCCAAGTATTTCAGCTGCTTTACTTTGGTTATTTTTGGTGTACTCCAGAACGGCCATTAGAAGCGGGGTTTCTACTTCTGTCATTACTAAATCATAAAGATTGACGGTGGTTTGGCCACCCAAATTATCAAAATAACGATCCATCGCAGTGGCGACGCTTAAGCGCAGAGATTGCTGAGTGTCAGTGATAGGTGTTCTTTGATCTAGACCGTATTCGTCATTAATGGCTTGATTGATCTTTTGCAGTTCCAGAGACTTTTCGGTATTCATGCTACTTGTTCCTCAGAGCGATAATCGAGGAAAAAGTCGTGTAGCAATTGCCTCTGTTGTTCGGTAGTTTCAAGGGTATTGAACTCTTTGGTAAAGTCTTTACCACCAGAAAGTGGATTGATGTACCAACCTATGTGTTTGCGTGATATACGTAAGCCACCAGCTTCACCATAGAACTCATGTAATGCGAGAAGATGCCCAGACATGACGCGCGAGCACTCTTCCATGCTGGGTGGTGCGAGCGGCTGACCATAGTTTAGAAAATGATTGATTTGATTAAATATCCAAGGGTTACCTTGGGCAGCACGTCCAATCATTACAGCGGCGGCTCCGGTATGATTGAGTACCTCAACCGCTTTTTGCGGATCATTAATATCGCCATTGGCTAATACAGGAATTGATACCGCTTCAACGACTTGAGCAATAGTGTCGTATTCGACTTCGCCAACAAAGCGGCATGCTTTAGTGCGGCCATGAACCGCGAGTGACGCGATGCCAGCCTCTTCGGCTATTTTGGCAATAGTGACTGCGTTGCGATTTTGCCGATCCCAACCAGTACGAATTTTGAGTGTTACCGGAACATCTACTGCTGAGACCGTGGCTTTTAATATATCACTGACTAATTCTGGATATTGTAACAATGCAGACCCGGCGGCTCGCTTACAGACTTTTTTGGCAGGGCAGCCCATATTAATATCAATTATTTCTGCCCCCAACCCCACATTAAAGCAGGCTGCATCTGCCATCATTTGCGGATCATAGCCAGCAATTTGAACAGATCTAGGTGCAGGTTCATCACCAAATTGAACACGTTGACGTGACTTTCGTGTTGCCCAGGTATCTGGATTGGCCGCGACCATCTCTGAGACCACTAAACCTGCACCCATTTTTCGGCATAGTTGTCGAAAGGGTAGATCAGTCACACCAGCCATTGGCGCCAGCACGGTTTTGTTTTTGATCTCATAGGGGCCGATATTGAACAAGATAGTGTTTGTCATTTAGTTAAATAGCCGGACATGATAACTGTTGAGCGGTTGATTAAAAAGTGATCAACTGAAAAATATGCAGTTATTAATAGATTTGCGTTGATCGACAGTTTTAGAGCGGTAAAAAGTAGTGACTTAGGGGAGACCTAATTTTTGCGCACTAAGCTGCGCCCACTCCGATTCAATAGCCGGTGAGAAGAATTTAAATTGTTCTGAATAGGGTGCTGAGACAGCGTCAATCTGGTTGTCTAAAAGCCCAGCAAGGCATAACAAACCACTTGGTTTGGTCATGACACACAGTTTAGGAGCGAGAGAAATTAGTGGTGCGGCTAAAATATTGGCGATCATGACGTCTACTTGAAGATTGGCAGGAACATCATTGGGTAAATAAGTTATCAAACGATCAGCGGCAATGTTGTTGCGCTGCGCATTATCGCGACTGGCCAGCAGTGCCTGGGGGTCATTATCAACTGCAATAACTTGCTTGGCGCCAAGCAAAAGTGCGGCAATTCCTAAAACACCGGAACCACAGCCGTAATCAATAACGGTCTTGCCGGATAAATTTTGCTGATCTAACCATTTTAAGCACAGATGAGTGGTTGGATGACTGCCAGTACCAAATGCTAACCCCGGGTCTAGGCTTAAATTAACACCATTAGGGTCCGGCGGTGCTATCCAGCTTGGGCATATCCAAAGACGCTCACCACACTTTAGCGGCTGGAAATATTGCTTCCATTCCTGTGACCAGTCTTTGTCTTCAAGTTGCTCCCAGCGTTGTTTTGCTGAACCAGGTAAATAGGCGGCCAATTGCTCATCGATGATTTTGGTATCTGCCTCTGAGGAGAAGAGCGCAGTCATTACACAGTCATCCCACAATGGTGTTTCACCCACTGCAGGTTCTAAAATAGGTTGGTCTGCGGCATCTTGGAGAGTCACTGATAGCGCGCCTACATCCATTGCGGCGGACTCAACGACACCGCTAAACTGACGGGAACACGGAATAATAAGCTGAATCCACTGCATGATTAAGGTCGACTTTTCGGGGCAATGCTGCCTGTTGGGCAGAGGCTATAAACCAAGTTTTTTCTCAAGATAATGGATATTGACCCCGCCTTTTTGAAAGGCTGGGTCTCTAACCAAATCTTCGTGTAAAGGAATATTGGTTTTGATGCCTTCAATAACCATTTCATCAAGTGCAATACGCATTCTTGAAAGCGCAGTATCTCTGTCTTCACCATAGGTGATGACTTTGCCAATCAAAGAATCATAATTAGGGGGAACGCGATATCCATTATAAATATGTGAATCAACCCGAATGCCATTACCACCCGGTGCATGATAGGCCTCAATCGTTCCGGGTTGGGGCATAAAGTTCACCGGATCCTCAGCATTAATCCTGCACTCAAAGGCGTGCCCGCGGAAAATAATATCTTCTTGTTTGAAGCTAAGCTCACGCCCGCTCGCTATAAGCAGTTGCTCCTTAACAATATCCACGCCGGTAATCATTTCCGAAACAGGATGTTCTACCTGCACGCGAGTATTCATTTCGATAAAGTAGAAGTGGCCGTCTTCATAGAGAAATTCAAAGGTACCAGCACCACGATAGTTGATTTGAATGCATGCGTTGACGCAGCTGTCGAAAACCGCTTGCCGAGCATCTTCAGGAATTCCCGGCGCCGGCGCTTCTTCCAGGACTTTTTGATGACGACGCTGCAGAGAGCAATCTCGATCACCTAAATGAATGGCATGGCCTTGGCCATCGGCAAGAATCTGTACTTCAACATGGCGAGGATTCTGTAGGAATTTCTCCATGTACACAGTGTCATCGCCAAATGCAGCGGCAGCTTCGGTTTTAGTAATACTTATTGCGTTAATCAGAGCGCTTTCTTCTTCAACAACCCGCATGCCACGACCACCACCACCGGCGGCCGCTTTAATAATAACCGGGTAACCGATTCTATTGGCTGTTTGACGCAGTATAGCTGGGTCGTCACTTAATGGGCCGTCAGAGCCAGGAACGGTAGGAACGCCAGCCGCTTTCATGGCCTTAATTGCAGCCACTTTGTCGCCCATAATGCGAATTGTGCCGGCGGTAGGGCCTATAAATACAAAGCCACTCTTCTCGACCTGCTCTGCAAAATCAGCATTTTCAGCCAAAAAACCATAACCGGGATGTATACCCTCTGCGCCGGTAATTTCCATGGCGCTAATAATCGCGGGCACATTCAAATAACTCTGTATCGCCGGATTGGGGCCGATGCAAATGGCCTCATCAGCTAACTTGACGTGCTTAAGTGCAGCGTCAACTTTTGAGTGGACAGCGACCGTTTTTATATCGAGTTCTTTACAAGCCCGGAGTATTCTTAAGGCAATTTCGCCGCGATTAGCGATAAGCACTTTTTCCAACATAATTCAGGTTCCGAGTGCAGTTAAATAATTGTGAAAAGAGGTTGATCAAATTCGATGGGTTCACCGTCTTCAACTAAGATCGTACCAATTACACCCGCTTTGTCGGCTTCGATTTGATTCATCATTTTCATTGCCTCGATGATACATAGAACATCGCCTGGCGAGACAGCTTGGCCAACACTCACAAAGGCTGGCGACCCAGGAGCTGGCGACGCATAAAAGCTTCCTACCATGGGTGAGTTAATAGTATGACCTGCTATAGGCTCATTGCTGATAGCTACTGCGGCAGGGGCTGCCAGTGGTGCAGCCACCATTGGAGCGGCCATCATTGGTTGTGCTGCGTAGGCAGCGGCCGGAACACCGCGGCTGATACGGACAGAATCCTCACCTTCGGTTATTTCTAGCTCATTAATATTTGACTCTTCTAACAGCTCAATGAGCTTCTTAACTTTACGGATGTCCATACTAGTCTCTCAATCTGTGTTTATTGATCTAATGTGTTTAGTGCCGCTTGCAATGCGAGCTCATAGCTTTTAATTCCGAAGCCACAAATTACACCCAATGCGATGTCTGAAAAATACGAATGATGCCTAAATTCTTCCCGAGCATGCACATTTGAAAGATGCACTTCGATGAATGGAATAGCTACACCCAGCAATGCATCGCGCAGAGCAATGCTTGTGTGTGTAAATGCACCAGGGTTAATGATAATAAAATTGACGCCATCTTTAGCAGCATCATGGATGCTTTGGATCAGTTCGTGTTCAGCATTACTTTGCTGCGCATCTAACTGATGGCCAGCGCTCTGTGCCTGCTCAATGAGTCGGTTATTGACGGTTTGTAGGGTTTCTCCGCCGTATATTTCCGGTTCACGAGTACCCAGCAAGTTAAGGTTGGGACCGTGAAGTAGTAATAATTTAGCCATGAGACGCTCCGTTCCTAAAGCAACAAAGCATGAGTCTGCACTAAAAACAATAAACTGTCTATGGAAAATAGATAAAACTGATTTTCGACGAAATTAGAGGAATTTGCTGATTATTTTCTGCACTTTTAAGGATGATGCTGTTTTAAGCGATGCAGTTAAAGCGACGTTTACAGCATTTAGCCACAGAATGCAGACTAAATAACGCTTTTTTAACTAAAATCTCTTAATTTCCGGAAATTTCGTCGAAATAACTCATAAAATCCCAAAAACTAAGATTTTGCCTTATTTAAGGCATTAATGACCGTACTCTCGAGTAGAATTTGCGGTAAAACCTCTGGCGATCCCTGACCAGCGGGATAGACCAAATACAAAGGCACGCCACTGCGCTGAAATTGGTTGAGTAGTTTGGTGATTTCTGGATCATTATTAGTCCAATCACCTTTCAGGTAGGTAATTCTATTGTCTTCCAGTAGTTTATAAAAGCTATCAGTGAAGGCCACGCGCTCATTAGCAAGGCAGGTAATACACCAATCAGCCGTCAAATTGACAAAAATCGGTTTGCCCGCTTGGTTTAGCTCCGCAAGGCGCTGAGCCGAATAACTTTCCCAAAGAGGGGGTTCACTGTCTTTCGAAATAGTAAGAACGGGTATTGTCAGTGCGGCGATTAAGCAAGCGGCAGCGAAAACATTGGCCGGTGTAAAGTCAGTAGCTTTTTTACCGCTTGATTGACGTAATTTGGTCAACCACATGGCCATGGCGACAAGAATAATACCTAGCACAACAACTGCTACCACGTTGACACTCGTTTGGCGGCCTACTACCCAAAGCAGCCAAGCGGCTGTCATGTAGAGAGGAAATGCTAAAAATTGCTTAAACGAATCCATCCAAACACCAGGCTTTGGTAGCTTTGAGGTCAACCCTGGAATCCAAGTAAGTATGATAAACGGCAATGCCATGCCGAGTCCTAAAAACGCGAAGACCAAAAGAGCAATGTAGGTGGGTTGAGAAATTGCAAATCCCAGCGCTGGGCCCATGAAAGGCGCAGTGCAGGGACTAGCGACAGTTGTTGCCAATACGCCAGTCATGAATGAAGAGGACAAGCCATCACTTTGATTGGAGGATTGGCCAATCGACATTAAACTAGTACCAATCTCTAGATACCCTGAAAGGGCCATACCCATCACAAAAAACAAGTAAATTAGAATCACTACAAAGAGAGGTGATTGCAACTGAAAACCCCAACCTATAGCCTCTCCCGCTGCACGTAAACTGAGCATTATTGCGGCGATGGCAACGAACGTTGATGTCACACCTAAGGTGTAAGCTAGCCCATGTGCTTGCTTTTGGCGCTGTGTTTGGTGCGTAGTGGTAAAGCTAAGTACTTTGATGGATAGTACTGGGAATACGCAGGGCATAAGGTTGAGAATCATACCTCCTACCAAGGCGAAACCGAGAACCCAAAGTAATGACAGCGATTGGTTTTGCTGAGCAAAATTATTGCTTTGCATGGCTGCCTTGGCAGCTGCAGTAGGTGTGTCGCTGATAAGTACATTATTAGTAGTGACATCAATCGTTAACCACTGCTTGTAAGGCGGATAACAAAGGCCCGCATCAGCGCAGCCTTGAGATTCGATTTGAATTTCCATCGTTTCTTGACCAGCGGTAAAAGGGACCTTTACCGTTGTTTGGCCGTAGTACACTTCTAGCTCTTGTTCAAAAAACTCATCATATTTGCGTTTGCCCATTTCAAATATGGGTGACTGTAATTGAGTCGTTGGATCTACAGCATTAAATTTAAAGCGATCACGGTAAAGATAGTAATCGGCTTCAATGGACCAATTAAATAGAATCTGATCATCTTCAATGACAACGGCTACTTGGTATACCTGCTCTACAGGTAAAAAACTATTACTCGAAGCAAAGAGGTTAGAGGTGGATTGCGGTTGCTCTGAATCGCCAATGAGATTGCTTTGTGCATGGGTCGTGAAAGTAGCTAATACTAGCGACACAAAAAGCGGAAGAAAGAGCAATTGTTTCATCGGTGATTCCCTGAAAATATTAAAAACTGTCACAACTGTGATGCATGTCTACGGATTAGCAGGCCAATTGTATCCCTATTTGTACTGGGGCGATATTTTATGTCATCGGTTGACTGCGAACTGCTAATTGGGGAGCCAAATTTCTCAGCTATGTCACATATTTTAAACTTATTGCCATGCTATAGTTGTCTAAAGGAATTCACGTATTCAGTTCAGGAGATAATTTTTTGAGAAAATATATAATATTCACCATAGTGCTAGTTATGGGCTGCCCTTTGTGGAGTGATGAATTAGCACTACAGGTCGACGAAGGCTCACTAATATTGGGCAAGGGCTATCTGCGGACTATGCCGCCGGGACAAAAAGTAACCGCAGGTTTTCTTACCGCGACCAATAATAGTAATGTCGATTGTCGTATTGTATCCGCAGAGTCACCTCTGACAGAAAGAATTGAGTTTCATGCACATCTGCATGCTGATGGAATGATGCAGATGCGGCCGATGAAAACTGTTTTGGTAGCGTCTGGCAAAACAGTCCGCTTTGAGCCCGGTGCGTTACATCTCATGTTTTTCAATATCAATACTCGGCTTGTGGATGGCCAAACAGTGCCTCTTCAACTTAACACGGACAATTGTGGCAGCCAGTCGCTGATCTTAGATATAAGGAGCGTACTGCGACCAATGATGGAGCATTCCTGATGAGTGTTTTCACCAAAATTAAGACGGGGTGGCAGCGTATGTTTAACAATGCTGGTGAGACGCTGTCAGAGGAGTATATTGGGAAAAATGCCCCGAAACGTCTACGTTATGGATTGTATTCTAGTGCCATAGTGCTGGTGCTGTTAGTTGTATTAGGTATTTATTGGAGTAATGAGCCAGCGCCATTTAGTGTGTATCAATCTTCAAATTCAGGACAGCCAGTGGTGGCAGGCGTTACTACCACGAACACGCTTATTGGTGTGGTCAATATATTGTTGGACAAACCTGGCGGTTACCTAAGCAATGATCTTATGCCGCCGGCAATTTGGCTAGATAATGTGCCGAACTGGGAGTATGGCGTGCTTATTCAGGTCAGAGATCTCAGTAAGGCCATGCGAGAGTCGTTCAGTCGCTCTCAATCTCAATCAACTGAGGATTATGATTTATCGTTGGCAGAGCCACGATTTAATGTCGACCATGTTCGTTGGGCCGCACCATGGCCTGAGATTGAATATGCTGAGGGTCGCAATCATCTCACAGGTTATGCCATGAGACTGGCCGATCGAGAAGTATTTGATGCTCAATTTTATGCCCGCGCTGATAATTTACGCTATTGGCTGGGTACGGTTGAAAAACGTCTTGGTAGCTTGTCGCAACGACTCTCTGCGAGTGTTGGCCAGCGACGAATTAATACCGACCTTGCCGGTGCTGCTGGCGCTAGTCAATCTACCGATTCACCTCAGGAAATTATCGTTAAAACGAGCTGGTTAAAAATTGATGATGTGTTTTATGAGGCACGAGGAACATCTTGGGCATTAGTACATTTTTTGAAAGCAATTGAAATTGATTTTCAAGACGTTCTTGAGAAGAAAAATGCGCGAGCGAGTGTTCAGCAAATCATTCGCGAGTTAGAGATGACACAGCACTCCATCTATTCGCCGATCATCGTCAACGGCAGAGGGTTTGGATTATTGGCTAACCACTCCTTGGTAATGGCGTCTTATATCAGTCGGGCCAATGCAGCTATTATTGATTTGCGTGAACTACTGTCAAAAGGCTAGCTCGACTATTTCGCAGGATAATGCGTAACGATGCCTTGTTGGGTCGCTAAAAAAAGCACATCAGCAGGCTTGAGCGCAAACAAACCATTGGTGACCACGCCGGTTATGTGATTGATTTTTTCTTCGAGTTCACGGGCAGATCCGATTGGATGCAGATGATGAACATCAAGTATAAGATTACCGTTATCTGTTACGACATTCTCACGCCACACCGGATCGCCGCCAAGTTTCACCAGTTCTCGTGCGACGTGGCTTCTTGACATTGGAATAACTTCTACGGGGAGAGGGAATTCCCCGAGATGACTTACCCACTTACTTTCATCGGCAATACAAACGAATTCGTTGGCTACTGCGGTAACAATTTTCTCTCGAGTCAGGGCTGCGCCGCCCCCTTTAATAAGTTCCAAGTGAGTATTAGCCTCATCGGCACCGTCGACATAAATAGTTACTTCTGAGACTGCATTCAATTCGTAAACTGTAATACCATGGCTTCGCAGTCGTTCTGCAGAACCTTCAGAGCTGGCGACAGTGGCTAGGAAAAGATGCTTATGTTTTGCAATTAGATCAATAAAACAGTTTGCGGTTGATCCGGTACCAATACCTACAATGCTGTCTGCATCAATTTTCTTTAAAACATAATCTACAGCTGCTTGAGCGACGGCCTGCTTCAATTGATTTTGATCCACGAATTACCTCTGCTTGCTCAATGAATTTGAATAACCTTTATTATACGATGATTCGCACAGAAAATCAGATTGATCGGTTTGGTACAGCTAGCAATTTTCCGAGAATTGGAACAAGAAACTGGCGTAAATAATGATATCAAACTACCATTGCCAACTAACCCATATCTGGATGACTCATGCCGCAGAAGTACGTAAAAAAAATCCTTGATGCCCGAATCTATGATTTAGCTCTTGAAACGCCGGTTGATAAAGCGCCGTTATTATCGCAGCGGCTGAAAAATCAGGTGTTACTTAAGCGAGAAGACTTACAACCGGTCTTTTCATTTAAGGTTCGCGGGGCCTATAACAAGCTGCGCCATCTGTCCAAAGAGCAACTGGCGGCGGGAGTGATTGCGGCTTCAGCGGGTAATCATGCGCAGGGATTAGCGTTGGCGGCGCAAAAGATGGGTGTCAGCGCAACTATTGTAATGCCCAAAACAACACCGAACATTAAAGTTGACGCAGTCCGTGGCTGGGGTGCTAACGTAGTTTTGTTTGGTGATAATTATGATACTGCTGCTGGTCATGCCAAGCAGTTATTGGAAGAGCGGGGGCTTACTTACATTCATCCGTTTGATGATCCGGATATTATTGCAGGACAAGGCACTGTTGGGATGGAAATACTGCGCCAGCTGCCGGGTGATTTAGATGCAATCTTTATTGCTGTGGGCGGCGGAGGACTTTGCGCGGGCGTTGCCGCTTATGTTAAGTATGTGCGCCCTAGCGTCAAAATTATCGCGGTTGAATCTGATGATGCGGCGTGTCTAGAGGCCGCGATGAAGGCTGGGAAACCAGTAAAACTTAAAGAGGTCGGAATCTTTGCTGATGGAACGGCGGTTGGCCAAATTGGCAACGAGACTTTTCGAATCCTCAAAGACTTAGTCGATGAAGTAATCACCGTGAGTACCGACGAGATCTGCGCAGCTATTAAAGATGTGTATAACGATACGCGAGCAATTTGTGAACCATCCGGTGCGATGGGTGCGGCCGGATTGAAAAAATATGTTGAGCAGCATGGGGTTGTGGGTCAAACCTTACTGGCGATTCAGTGTGGAGCCAATATTGATTTTGATAGACTACGCTATATTTCAGAGCGCACCGAAGTTGGCGAGAAGCGTGAGGCGATTTTGGCAGTAACCCTAGATGAAAGGCCCGGTAGTTTTAAGCATTTTTGTAAAGCTTTGGGCAAGCGTACTATCTCAGAGTTTAATTATCGCTTTAGCAGTACAGATCAAGCTCAAATTTTTGTGGGTGTTAAAGTGACTTCAGATGATGATCGTTTTCAGTTAGTGAGCGAACTCAGTGGGGGCGGTTACCCGGTTGAGGACATGACCGATAGTGAGCTTGCTAAATCACATATTCGACACATGGTTGGAGGGCGTTCACCTCAGGTTGGAGAAGAGCAGGTTTTTCGATTTGAATTTCCGGAGCGCCCGAGCGCATTACTTAACTTTTTAACTGAACTGGGCGATGATTTAAATATATCAATGTTCCACTACCGTAACCATGGTTCAGCATTTGGTAAGGTCTTGGTCGGTTTTCAGGCGTCTCAGACCGAGGGTCTAAAGGTTAAGCAGTTTTTAGATGAGCTGGGTTATCGATGCGAAGATGAAACCGACAACCAAGCTTATCGTTTTTTTCTGGGTAGTTAATGCGCTGAGCGTTTAAATAACTGATGTTAGTCTTAGAGTAGATCAGAAATTTTGCGTATTTGAATCGCCTCAAAACCTGATCCCGCCAGAGCGTCGGAAATAACGACTACCGGATCGTCGGCAGAGAAGTCATTTCTGGTGAGCATAATAGCAGCGGCGGCAGCCAGCGTTTTTTCGGGATCCTCGCTAAATTCGATTTGATAGCTTAAAACATTGCGGTTGAGCATTAACTGGCGCCTGGTCAAATCATTATCAGTAAAGGCGCAAATAATAGATTGCTGTGGGTGGCAGTTGGTCACTCGATTAGCCATACGACCACGTCGAGTTGGCACCATAATCGCTTTTGCCGAAATGGATTCAGCTAAAGTAACCGCTGCTTTTGCTATCTGTTGTTTATCTTCGTTCACTTCTAAATTGTCGGTGAACAAAAGGCCTCTGCTACTCTCAGTTGAGCGCGCAATACGGTCTAAAATCTCGACGCATTTAATTGGATACTTACCCACGGTGGTTTCACCGGACAGCATAATAGCATCGGCTTCTTCATAAACAGCGTTGGCAACGTCAGTGACTTCCGCTCGTGTTGGAATTGGGTTTTCAATCATAGACTCGAGCATGTGCGTGGCGACAATGACCCGTTTCCCCATTTCTGCACAAGTACGAATAATGCGCCGTTGGATTCTGGGTAATACTTCGAGGGGGATCTCAACACCAAGGTCTCCTCGCGCCACCATTATTCCGTCAGCAGCATCGATAATTTCTACCATATTAGTAATGGCTTCTTGATCTTCAAGTTTTGCTACAATCTTAATTTTATCCGCTCTATCGCCCAGAAGTTCACGCAGTTGATGGATATCTGAGGCCTCTCGTACAAAAGATAGCGCGATAAAATCGACACCTTGGCTCATACCAAACTCAATATCACGGCGGTCTTTTTCGGTGATAGCAGGAAGGTTTACTCGAATACCCGGCAGATTGACGTGGCGCTTACTTTTTAGCAGACCACCATCAATAACTTTCACCTGCATGATTCGTTCTTGTTTTTCCAACACTTGGAGATTTATCAGACCATTGTCTACGGTAATGATGTCACCGATATCTACATCATTAATCAGGTCATCATAATTAACATGGATAGATGATTCCTCAACATTTTCTGCGCCTCGGGCTACGACGGATATAGTATCGCCTTCATTGAGATGTAGGTCATTGGCCATATCGCCGGTACGAATTTCAGGCCCTTGAGTATCGAGTAAAATTGCGACCGGATGATCGAGTTTTTGGTTGAGCTTCTTTATCGACTGGATAATTTTTGAATGTGACTCATGGTCGCCATGAGACATATTTAATCGAGCAACATTCATTCCAGCTGCCGCAAGCTTTTCTAGCATCTCAATCGATTCAGTGACTGGGCCGATAGTACAAATTATCTTGGTTTTACGCATATTATTTCTTTCTCAGTCGCAATTAGATGTAAGGGTATGTCCCAGCTTTGACTCGATATCTGTGAAACTTCTTGGCCACTATGGGCAAGCCCTACCAAGGTTAATACTGGTTTTTCAATTCCTTTCATGAAGGCCAGAGTGCGATCATAATAGCCGCCACCCATACCCATTCGATTACCCGTTCTGTCAAAGCCGACCAGAGGCATAAGGAGCAAATCCATATTGGTTACGGGTTGAATTTCAGACTCAATGAGTACAGGCTCTAAGATACCATAACGATTGGGCTGCAATTTTGTATTTGCGTTGAAAGAGGCAAAATATAAGCTGTTCTCTGACTTAGGGTCTATAACAGGCAAGAAACACTGCTTACTCAGTTGGTTCGCGGAGGATAGGATTAATGCAGGATCAATTTCACCATCATTGGCAAGATATAACCCGACACGCTTAGCGGTTTGGAAAAAGGCACTTTCTACTATTAAAGTCGCCAAAGATTCAGCAGCTTGCTGTTGCTGAATTAGCGTCAGTGACCGTCTTTTAAGGCGCAACTGCTGTCGTATCTCGTTGCTTTTCATTGATTTTTCTCATCAATAATTAAACCCCGGAGTGCCGCTGCCAACGTGGCCTTGAACCGAACAGTTCAAGTTGGCAACTCTCGCAACATATCAGGCTTTCCGACGCACGGAATTGCACAACAATGTTGACAGAAAGAAGCCGGATAATAATTATCGGCTCAGGGACTTCTTGGCTGGCAAACACCCCAGGAGAGACTAGTATAACAGAGAGGATTAAAAAAATAGCAGCCAAAAATACGATTTCTATGCACTATTTGCTAGCTAATTTAAATTAATTCGCTAAATCAGCTAGCACTGAATTCAGTTTTGAATCCATTGAGCTTAAAAGCCCAGAAGCTTGGTTATTTTGTTTCGCAGAATCCTGAGTACGAATCAAGTCATGAGTCAGATTGAGCGCTGCCATTACGGCAATTCGTTCTAAACCAATAATATGTGATCCAAGACGAATTTCTTCCATTTTTTCGTTCAAAAGCTGTGCTGAATACTCCAAGGCTTGACGTTCTTCTGGGGCACAGTTAACTTGATATTCTTTATCTAGGATGCGAATTTTGAGAGAGATACTAGACATTATTGTTCTGCACTCAGCGCTTGTAGGCGATTAATCATAGTTTCTACTTTGTGCCGCGCCTGCTCATTTTTTTTCATAAGCTTGCTGCGTTCACCTAGTAATTCATCTTCACGCGCATGCAGTGCTTGGTTATCACGCTTTAGCCTCTGGCATAACTCAATTAGGCGATCCAGCTTTTCTTCAAAATTTTCAGTGTCTGTCATGATTAAATTATTACCGCTATAGGATTAAAAGGAGCTTGGTAACTATAGGCATTGTGTTGGTATTGGTCAATTATAAGATGGTTTCTAATGCAGTCCTCTGGTCCAAGCACCCAGATATACAGCTACTGCTGTAACCAAGCCATAGGCGGCCATTGCTACACTAATAAGTACAAAGAAGTCTTCGGCAGTAGCGTCAGGTTGCATGCTCAAGTACCATCCGCCTACTGCGACCACTACCATTCTGGCTACGGCCCCCATCACCGGCCACACTAGGCGTCTGGCGCCTTGCGATGCAAAATAGAGACAAAGTCCCAACCCGAAGAATGCGTAAAACGGACCAACAATCTGTAGATAACTTCGACAGGCCGCGCGCACAGTTTCTACATCGGTAAACAGGTCAGCCCATAGTGATGGGAATATAGCGAGCAAGATACCCATAAATCCGGCTAATGCAGCTGCACAGATTGACGAGATCCAGCCAATCTTCACTCCTCTCTGGTATTTTCCAGCACCGAAGTGTGCTCCCACCATGGTAATAGAGGCTGATCCAATGCCAAATATAAGAGGAATCATCAAGAATTCGAGTCGAGCGCCGATACCATAGCCTGCAAGGACATCAACACCCAGCCTAGCCATCATTGCAGTAATAATAATCACCGTCACCACTGATGATAGGGGAGACAGAGACGCTATGCTGCCTACCTTTAGAATATCGAGTAACGCAGATAGCTTTATAGGAATACCGTGAAAACGTAAGCGCAATGACGGCGATATTCTGACTAGAAACCAGAGCTGCAGAAAACTAGCAACGGTGAAGCCTACAACATTGCCCAGCGCGGCCCCGGCCATACCCAAAGCAGGAAACGGACCTACGCCAAACACCAGCAAGCCTGATGCCAAAATCTGGATAAGCGAGGCCAACGCCATTGGCAAAGCGGCCATATTCATCTGCCCGGTACCGCGGATAACAGCGTTAAGGCCATTAGCGATCCATATGGCGATACAGCCTGAGAAAAATATATCAGAGTAGGCTAGCGCTTCTTTTAGAATGTCGTCTTGCCCTCCGAGAGCGGTATACAGATCTGTTCCAAACGTAAGAAATAGCCAGGAAAAAATAAGCGAGAAGCAAATAGTAAGGATAAACGAATGGAGGGCAACCGATTCTGCCCCTTCTCTGTTCCCAGCGCCTAGTTGCTGGGCAACGGCTCCTGCAATGGCGCCACCAAAAGAACCTCCTGCCATCATCATTGTTAACATAATCATCGGAAATGCCAGCGCTAGCCCAGCCAGGGGAGCTATTCCCAATTGACCGATATAGAAGGCCTCGGCCATAGATGTGGCGAGCATAATAAACATCGCGACAATATTGGGTGCTGCCAATCTGGCTAATGTAGGTCCGATTGGATCAGTTAACAGTTTTGCCTGCATAGGAGTATTCCAGAGTTAACAAGATCAAGGGTGAGTAAAATAGGTGAGTTCACTGAGGTAGCTGTTTCTGATATAACTTACTGTCGTGAGCCAGTATAAAGTTCCTAGTGAATTAATCGCAAGCCAATCATAGTGAACAATCTAATCAGACGATATGTTGTCCACTAAGGGTAGCAACGCTTTCTACTAGCGTAAATATGGCCTAGTGCGCACAACGCGCAGTTGGACTTTATGTCCTTAAACTAGGATGCATGGACAAACTAAGAATGTTAGGATGCCAGTAATTATTAATGAGGTAGAAATGTGACATTTGATGAACTGGAAGAACTATTTTACGCCCTGAAAATCAATGCTAGCCCTTCAGCATTTCATGGGTTTCTGTGTGGAAGACTGACCTGTGGTGCAGTGGCGATTGATCTTTTAATTGAGGCGTCCACAGAGTGGTTGGCGTTATCGGAGGAGCAAGCTGAGGCTGCAGACAATGACTTCAGAGACTTTTATGAAGCGTCATTAAGTAATTTAGAAGATATTTCCTTTCTTTTTAAGCCTACTTTACCTAACGATGATCTGCCATTGGGAGAACGGTTAGTGGCGGTTGGAGAGTGGTGTGGCAACTATATTTCTGGTCTGGCAGAGGGTCTTGGTGAAAACTTTGAGCTTTCTGATGACGGCAAAGAGGCGTTGGATGATTTAGGTGCAATCGGCCAAATATCTGTTGATTTTGAGTCAGATGAAGATGGAGAGCATGATTACACTGATTTGGTTGAATATGTACGCTTGGCCGTTCAGGTAATTTTCACTGACTTGCACCCAGAAATAGACTCAGAATTAAATGAAGATTCTGAATCTAATCCGACTCTCCATTAAAATCGAATACCCATAAGTATTGTTAGTAGGGCAGGAGCTAATTAGATGATTACTAATAAAGAGTACAGGGCGAGACGCAAAGAGTTAATGTCGTTAATGCACAGTAATAGCATTGCAATTATCTCAGCTGCGCCTGAAAAAGTTAGATCGCGAGATACACATTATCCCTATAAGCAGAATGTAAATCTGTCTTATCTCTGCGGTTTCCCAGAGTCAGAGTCAGTGCTGGTTTTAATTCCTGGTCGTGCTCAGGGAGAAATGGTTCTATTTTGCCGTGATAAAGATCCACTGCGTGAGACTTGGGATGGGTATCGCGAAGGTCCTGAAGGGGCGGTGAGTAACTTTGGTGCCGATGATGCTTTTCCGATCGCGGATATTGATGATATTTTACCTAATCTTATCGAGGGGAAAGACCGACTGTATTACGCCATTGGTAAGGATCCAGAGTTTGATAGGCATCTAATGGATTGGGTCAATCATGTGCGCAATCAGCGTGGGAATGGCGCATTACCACCGGGTGAGTTTGTTGATCTTGATCATTTTATTAATGAAATGAGGTTGTTCAAAACAGCAGGCGAGTTGAAGATAATGCGCAAGGCTGCAGAGATATCAGTTAGCGCACACTCCCGTGCAATGAAAGCCAGCAAGCCTGGTCTTTTTGAGTATCAGCTACAGGCCGAGATAGAGCATGAGTTTGCGGTTCATGGCTCAGCCGGTGCCGCTTATACTAGTATTGTTGGCGGTGGTAAAAATGGTTGTATATTGCACTATATTGAAAACAGAGATGCTCTTAAAGATGGAGACTTGGTGCTCATCGATGCTGGTTGTGAGTACCAAAATTATGCGGCTGATATTACTCGCACATTTCCTGTAAATGGAAAGTTTAGTGACGAGCAAGCAGCGATTTATGACATTGTGCTTCAGGCACAAACTGATGCAATTGCTGTTATTGGCCCGGGCATTGAGTACAACAAAACCAATGAAGCCACAGTTCTTGCGATTACCCAAGGTTTGGTTGATCTAGGTATTCTGCATGGCGATGTTGACGAGTTAATAGCCAGCGAGGCGCATCGTGAGTTTTATATGCATGGTGCTGGGCATTGGTTGGGTATGGATGTGCATGATGTTGGTGACTATAAGATCGACGGCCAATGGCGAGTTTATGAGCCCGGGATGGTCGTTACTATAGAGCCCGGTATTTATATTGCGCCCGGCAATCCAAATGTTGATAAGAAATGGCATGGTATTGCTGTTCGTATTGAAGATGACATTGTGGTGACTAAGGACGGTAATGAAAACATTACCGCTGGAGTACCTAAGAAGAGAGATGAAATTGAAGCGTTGATGGCGGGTTGATCATTAATTAATGAGCACTAAAGAGTCAGGAAAAGCTGTAAAAGATCTGCCCCATTTTGACATGGTGATTGTCGGTGGCGGTATGGTCGGTATTAGTTTGGCGCTAATTTTAGCTGCACAGGCTGATTGGAAAATTTTATTAGTTGAGGCTCAGTCGATGAAGCTAGCTTCAGCCTCGGCCTCGAATTACAGTGCTAGCTTTGACGATCGTTCGACGGCCTTATCTTGGACGAGCCGGAGCATTTATCAATCCATAGGAGTTTGGGATCAGCTAAGTAAACATCTTACGGGCATAAAACAGATCCATGTTAGTGATCGTGGACATGCCGGCTTGACACGCATGAGCGCGGATGAAACTGGTGTCGACGCATTGGGTTATGTGATTGAAAATCATTGGCTTGGGTCTGTGCTTATCGACCGGTTGGCACAGCAATCTATCGAGGTATTAGCTAACACACACATAACATCAGTCAGACCTCTGAGGGATGGTGTCGAGATTGGATTGGATGGAACAAAAGACCTAGGCGGTGAAGTAACAAGGCTCATTCGCACTGACCTGCTTATCATTGCTGATGGCAGTAACTCTAAGACGGCTGAAAAGCTGGGCATTCACAGTAAATCCTCGTCCTATGGGCAAACTGCAATTATTGCCAATATTCAGCTAGAAAAAAAACATCAAAACGTTGCTTATGAGCGCTTTACTGATCAGGGCCCAATGGCTTTATTACCATTAAGTGACTTTGAAGGTCAGCACCGTAGCGCACTGGTTTGGGTTCAGTCCGAAGAGACAGCGGAGGGATTAATTAAGGCGGCGGACGAGGCTTTTCTAGATAGTTTACAACAACGATTTGGTCATCGCTTGGGACGATTTAAGCAAGTCGGTAATCGCTTAGCCTATCCTCTGGCGCTGAGTCTTACTTCAGAACAGGTTCGCCGAAATGTGGTTGTGGTAGGTAACGCAGCGCATAGTTTACATCCGGTTGCCGGGCAAGGATTCAATCTCTCTCTCAGAGATGTAGCTGCACTTGGGGCTCGCCTTAACTTGGCCCGGGCAGAGCAAAAAAATATTGGTGCGCTGGAGGTCCTTGAGGATTATCGGCAGCAGCAGCTCGTTGATCAACGCAATACCGTAATCTTTAGTGACAGTTTGACTAAGTTTTTTTCCGGCACATCGAGTCTATCCGCCGCCACCCGCAATTCAGGATTGTTGGCGCTAGATTTGGTTCCTCAGCTACGCCATGGTTTTACAAAGTTTGGAATGGGTATGGCAACTTCAGAGGCACGGCATGGTTGAATCAAGCGCTCCTCAATATGACATTATTATTGTTGGCGCCGGTATGGTTGGGGCTTTGGCAGCATGCCTGCTGTCACAGCCCAGTAGTATAAAAAAGGCTGCGCCTTTAAAAATTGCCCTCGTCGATAATTCGGTCGCAACGCCATTTAATTCAGATCAATTTGACCCGCGTGTTGCCGCCATTACGGAGAAGTCACGGCAATTATTAATCGACTGTGGTGTATGGCCGGACATTAAAAGTTTGCGGACCAGCCCTTACTTAGCGATGAACGTATGGGATGCGGAAAGTACCGGAAGGATTTGTTTTGACTGCCATGATATTCATCTTCCCAATCTTGGTCACATTATAGAGAGTAGCGTGATAGTAGATACGCTGCTGAATAAGATAGCGAGTCTCGACAATATCGATTTTATCTGTCCGGCGACGATTCATCAGTATCAAAAGCAACCAGACATGATTACGGTGGAGATGGACGATGGCACCTGCATTGCGGGGTCTCTGCTCATTGGTGCGGATGGTGGAAATTCTAAAGTACGTGATCATTTTAATTTTAATTGTAAGCAATGGGACTATCAGCAAGAGGCCATTGTTGCCACAATAAAGACTGAAAACCCAAACCAGCAGACGGCTTGGCAGCGCTTTATGCCAACAGGTCCCCTGGCGCTGCTACCGCTCAATAATCAGGGGGACTTGCATCACAGTTCAATTGTTTGGTCTCAGCAACCGTCGACAGCTGAGGGATTGATGGCATTGGATGATGGACAATTTTGTGATGAGTTGACTCGGGCTAGTGAGCGCTGTTTAGGGGCGGTGACCTCGGTTAGTCGCCGATATAAATTTCCACTGAGACAAAATCATGCGGTTGATTATGTTCTCCCTCGGGTAGCGTTGGTGGGTGACGCGGCGCATACCATTCATCCGTTAGCGGGACAGGGTGTGAACTTGGGTTTTGCAGATGTAGCAGCATTAGCCGATGAGGTAACACGAGCTCGAATGCGCGATATAGATGTAGGAGATGAGAGCATACTTAAGCGATATCAGCGGCGGCGTAAGCCAGAAAACTTAGCTACCATGGGTGCAATGGAAGGGTTTAAAAATCTTTTTTCTGCGGACCAATTGCCGTTGAGATTATTACGTAGTCTGGGTATGTCTCAGTTAGATAAGATGACACCACTCAAAAATGAAATTATAAAACGAGCCATGGGTCTGTGAGTTTATTCCTCAGACGCTTCGTTGCTAGCAAGCCGTTCTTGGCGCTTCTCCTCCTCTAAAAGTACTGCTTTAATTTCTTCGAGAACTCCATCAACATCCGACTCGGTTGAGTCCGTGGCAAACCGACCGGTCAGTTCTACTTCGGGCTTAAGTTCGCCATCTTCGTAAAGAGCCCACATTTCTTCTGCATATTGAGTCCCCAGTAGCTCAGGCGCAAATTGGCCGTAATATTGAGTCATATTCTCAACATCTCTTTGCAGCATAGACTCTGCATGGTTATTTGCAGAGGCATCAACTGCTTGAGGAAGGTCAATAATGACCGGCCCGTAATCATCAACTAAGACATTAAATTCAGATAAGTCACCGTGAACTATGCCTGCACAGAGCATCAATACAACATAGTGCATTACCACAGCATGATCCTCTAGCGCCTGCTCAGCACTCATTGATACGTCACCCAGTCGAGGCGCGACATCTCCACTATCGTCGGTAACGAGTTCCATCAACAAAACACCATCAAAACAACCATAGGGGGTGGGAACGCGGACGCCAGCGTTGGCGAGTAAGTAGAGGGCATCTACTTCAGCATTCTGCCAAGTTTCTTCCTGTTGTTTGCGCCCATATTTAGAGCCTTTTTCCATGGCACGTGCTCGACGCGTATTACGAACTTTGCGGCCTTCTTGATATTGAGTGGCTTTTTTGAAGCTACGTTTCATCGCCTCTTTGTAGACTTTTGCACACCTTATTTCATTACCACAGCGCACCGTATAGACCGTCGCTTCTTTTCCGCTCATTAGTTGACCGATAACCGCGTCGATCACGCCGTCTTCAATCAAAGGTAATAGTCTTTTTGGTGTCTTCATAGTTAAGTATTTAGGCCCCAGAAGGGCGTTATGTTTTTAGTGACCAAGTGCGATTAGTTTAAAAGAGCTGTTCTTGGCGAGTACTTGGATCGATCTAAAGTACTTTTTCGCTTTTTGCTCTAACGGAATAAAGGTATTGACCACAAATAGGGCATGGCCGCGCGGCGCCAATAGTCGCTTGCTAGCCTCAAGAAATTTAGAGCTCATATCACCATCTACCGCAAATCCTTGATGAAAAGGAGGGTTACACCAAATCGTATCGAAGCGCTGGCTAATAGTATCACCAGCATTTGAGGCTATAACCTGAACTTTGGCAGATGTCGTTTGGAAATTTTCAGTAGTAGCTAACAAAGCCGCGGCGTTATTATCGGTTGCCGTTATTTGCCCAATACCAAACTGAGCAGCGTGAGAGCACAAATAGCCATAGCCGCAACCTAAGTCAAGCAGTGATTCTGGCGGTTGTTCAAAGCGCTCGAGAAAAAGAGGCAAATGCTCGACCAAAAAAGCACTACCACGATCCACTTTTTCCCAACCAAAAATACCAGGTTTACTGCGCAACGATAAATCTTCAAGACTACCAATATCACGAGTCTTAGCGTAACTCTTATCATCTAGGGGCGCTTTTTCAGAAGGGTATAGCGTAATAGTAGCGAGGTAATTATTGCCATTCTTTTTGGCCGCAGTGCGATCGCCAAAGAGATTGCAGGCGTTCTTAACATAGGCCTTGATACCGTCATTTTTGTCCCCGGAAAGTAGTAAAGAGCCCTGCGGTTTCAGCAAACGGAAAGATTGATTGATGACATGATGGCTGCTTGCTCGCTCTTTACAGACGCGAAATAACACGCCGTCGTAGTAGTGATTTTCAAGCTGACTAAAGTCTAAGTCATTAAAGGTGACAGATAACCCCGCAGTTTTTGCTTGTTGGGTTATGTCATAGCGATTACTGATGATCTGAAGCTCACATTGACACCGGTTTGCAACATCAGCCCAATTAGCCTGCGCCCAATTTTCATCGGCGACTATTAGATAATTACCTTTAAATAAGTACAATTGCTCAAGTAGTAGAGAGACATTCTTATCAATCATTGAACGCTGCAGAGAAAATGTTTCGATCATAATATACAGGCCACTTCAGCGTCAGATAAGATTCTATAGTCGCCTTCGGCGAGTTCATCATCGAGCACGATGTCTCCCACTTGAAAGCGATGGAGTTTAGCGACGTGATTGCCTAAGGCTGCAAACATACGTTTAACTTGATGATATTTGCCTTCACCGATAGCGAGAGTAAGACGATGGCTGTCTAGCTGTTCCATAATGGCGGGCATACAGCGGTGTTTTTCGCTTTCCAGCAACACGCCATTGGCGAGCTTTTCTTGATAATCATCACCGATGGGTTCAGCGAGAGTGACCGCATAAAGTTTACTGCATTTGGATCGTGGCGATGTGACGCGATGATTCCATTTTCCGTCATCGGTTACTAAAAGCAGACCCGTGGTATCTATATCTAAGCGACCGGCAATTTGTAATTCTTCACTGCGATGTTCATAAATAAGACTTATCGCTGTTGGATGATTATTATCCTTGGTCACTGATACAACACCGGCGGGTTTGTTGAGCATAAAATACCGATGCTTATAGGCGCTGATAATCGATCCATCTAGACTCACCTGCTGATCTGAGTTGACCTTAATGGCTGGATTAGTCGTCACTTCATCGTCAATAGCCGCGGTCCCGGCTTTAATCATACGCTTTACTTCAGAACGAGAGATGTCAGTTGCATTGCTAATGTATTTATCTAGGCGCACAGTTAATCCACACTCGCTAATAGTTGAGCGGCCTCTTTAGCGAAGTAGGTTAAAATACCGTCTGCGCCGGCTCGTTTAAACGCCAGTAATGATTCCATAATAACCTGCTCTCTATTTAACCAATCATTCTCAAAGGCCGCACAATGCATGGCATATTCCCCACTCACTTGATAAACAAATGTTGGGGCTTTTAATTCATCTTTAACTCTACGCAGAATATCCAGATAGGGCATTCCAGGTTTGATCATAATAATATCGGCACCCTCATCAAGGTCCATAGCGCACTCATGTAAAGCTTCATTGGCGTTGGCAGGATCCATCTGATAAGTCTTTTTATTACCACCTTTTATAGTACCTGCTGAGCCTACTGCGTCTCTGAAGGGGCCATAATAGCTAGAGGCATATTTGGCGGAATAAGCGAGAATTTGAGTATTTTCAAACCCGTTGTCTTCAAGTTCTTCGCGGATGGCACAAATACGCCCATCCATCATGTCCGACGGCGCCACAATATCGGCTCCCGCTTCGGCATGGGAGAGCGCCTGTTTTACTAATACTTCATTAGTGACATCGTTGAGCACATAGCCGCTCTGCTCATCTATGATACCGTCTTGTCCATGGATCGTGAATGGATCAAGCGCCACATCGGTAATAATACTTAAGTCTGGTACTGCTTGCTTTATTGCTCTAACAGCTCGTTGAGCCAAGCCTTCTGGATTGTAGGCTTCCTCTGCTAAGAGCGACTTTAAGTCTGGGCTAACCACAGGAAATAAGGCGACCGCAGGGATACCCAAAGCAGCAATTTGCTTGGCTTCCAGTACCAGTAAATCGATAGATAGCCGATTGACACCCGGCATAGATGCGATAGGTTCAGATTGCAAAATTCCCTCGACCACAAACATCGGTAAGATAAGGTCGTTAACGGATAACCTATTCTCTTGCATCAAGCGACGAGAAGAATCTGTTGCGCGATTGCGGCGCATCCGTGTGTAAGGGTATGGACCACGGTTACTTTTAAAGCTCATGAATACTCCGTTAGAGTAAAAATAGTCAGCGTTGATTAGATCTTGCGCACATGATACGCAAAAAACCGGCCTCCTACATAAGTATTGCTGAATCTAACAGTTAGATACGAGCAAAAACGCGCTCCGCGGCATTTAGTGTATCTTCAATATCTTGATCTGTATGAGCAGCCGACATAAAACCAGCCTCGTAAGATGCAGGAGCAAGATAGACGCCCTCTTGCAACATACCATGGAAAAATTTAGCAAACCGGGCAGTGTCACATTTAATCACTTGATCGTAATTAATGATTTTCTCTTCCTCAGAAAAAAATACTCCCCACATGGTCCCGACGTGATTACTTGTCAAAGGAACACCTGCTGCTTTTGCGCGCTCGACCAGACCATCGACCAATCGTGTGGTACGAGCAATGACTGGATCCAAAAAGCCAGGTGCAGAGATTAAGTTTAGGGTCGCCAAGCCTGAAGCCATGGCCACAGGATTACCGGATAAGGTTCCGGCCTGGTAGACCGGTCCAAGGGGTGCTATGTGTTCCATTATTTCGCGCTTACCACCGAAGGCGCCAACCGGCATTCCGCCTCCGATGACCTTGCCGAGACAGATTAGGTCAGCATCGATATTGTAATGGCCAATGGCCCCTTGTTGGCTGATACGAAAACCAGTCATAACTTCGTCAATAATCAGAAGGGCGCCGCTGTTAGTGCAGCACTCTCGGAGAGCCTCCAAAAATCCAGGAATTGGTGGTACGCAATTCATATTGCCCACTACTGGCTCAACAATAATGCAGGCAATTTGATCACCAATCTCAGAAAAAACGCTTTTGACCTGTTCAATATTATTATACGACAGCGTGATTGTGTGGTCGGCTAAACATGCTGGAACCCCCGGCGAACTTGGTACCCCCAGCGTTAATGCGCCTGAACCTGCTTTTACCAGGAGGGAATCAGAATGGCCATGATAACAACCTTCAAATTTAACAATTTTGTCTCGCCCGGTATAACCGCGAGCCAAACGAATCGCGCTCATGGTTGCTTCTGTACCCGAGTTAACCATGCGAATCATTTCCATACCTGGAACAATCGAACAAATTTTATCTGCCAGTTGGATCTCAAGTTCGGTGGGGGTGCCAAACGTCATTGCTTTATCTAACTGTGAGCGAATGGCTTGTAAAACGGTTTCATGACCGTGTCCGAGTAGCATCGGTCCCCAAGATAGTACGTAGTCTATGTAACGGTTGCCGTCGGCATCATACATATAGGCACCGCTTGCTCGATCAAAAAAGATAGGAGTTCCACCTACCGCACCAAAGGCACGCACCGGTGAGTTTACCCCGCCAGGGATTGTTTTCTGGGCTTCTTCAAAAAGTTGTTGTGAGCGTATGTTTGTTGATTTGACTGTTTGCGGCATTACATTTCCCTAGCGTCTAGATTATTTAATTTAAGTTGGTTCAGGGGCTGTCACATTAAACAACCTGATCAGTCCTTGGTCTTATTAGAAGGGTTGCACTATAGCTAATATAACAATTGCGACTAAAAATATTACCGGCACCTCATTGAATACTCGAAAGTAGACATGCGTTTTTTTATTGCGATCTGCTGCTAGGTTTTTCATATGACCAAGACACACATGATGATAACCAATCAGTAAAACCACAAATCCCATCTTTAATTGAAACCATGTTTCAGAGAGATAGGCTGCTGGGGCCATAGATACCATCCAAAAACCAAATATTAACGTGGCAATCATCGATGGGTTAGCTATCCCTCGATATAGCTTACGTTGCATAATCTTGAATCGTTCAATACTGATGCTGTCTTCTGACATCGCATGATAAACAAACAGGCGAGGGAGATAAAAGAGTGCTGCAAACCAGCAAATTACAGCGATTATGTGAAAGGCTAATACCCATTTATACATTTAATTAATGCCCCTTAGGTTTATAGGTCCAGTAAGATATGGGGTTATGACATAGTTGATCGGACCACTTTACGGTATTATAGGCTCCTAAAGCCATTCTGGATATTTAAAAGCGAGGGTTCGGTGATCAAAGTTGGTATTGTTGGTGGGACAGGTTACACCGGTGCAGAGCTTATGCGACTGTTAGTTGGGCATCCGGATGCAGAGGTCATTAGTGTGACTTCTCGAAGTGACCAAGGTACACCTGTCACTGATATTTATCCTCACCTCCGAGGCTCTGTCGATCTTTCTTTTGTAGCGCCGAACCTCGATAATTTAAAAGACTGTGACGTGGTGTTTTTCGCCACGCCCCACGGTGTCGCTCAGAGTACAGTGCCGGCAATATTGGCGCTGGGTATAAAGGTCATTGATCTGTCGGCGGACTTTCGGATTCGAGATGTTGCCATTTGGGAGCGCTGGTATGGCCAATCTCATCAGGCGACAGATTTACTCAGTCGCGCTGTTTATGGTTTGCCAGAGTTCAATCGAGAAAAAATCAAAAATGCTGATTTAGTCGCCTGCGCTGGTTGCTACCCTACCAGCGTGCAAATTGGATTGTTGCCTCTGTTAAAAAAAGGATGTATTGATGTATCGGATGTGATCGCCAACTCCGCATCTGGAGTCAGTGGTGCTGGACGCCAGGCGAGCGTTGCTAATTTATTGTCCGAAACAAGCGATAGCTTCAAGGCTTATGCAGCATCAGGACACCGACATCAGCCTGAGATTGAACAAGGTCTTGCGGACATTGCCGGGGGAGAGGTTAAGCTTACTTTTGTGCCACATCTGTTACCGATTAACCGGGGTATACACACTACTATTTACGCGAATTTGATTGATCCCAGAATAGACGTGCAGGTATTGTTTGATGAGCACTTCGAGGAAGAGCCCTTTGTCGATGTATTGCCTGCTGGAAGTCATCCCCAGACGCGGTCAGTACGAGGTTCTAATTATTGTCATATTGCCGTGCATCGTCCGGAAAACAGTAACAAAGTGATTGTTTTGGTGGTTGAAGATAACTTGACCAAGGGAGCCTCAGGGCAGGCAATTCAATGTATGAATTTAATGTTTAATCTAGAAGAAACTACGGGTTTAAAATCGCCTGGGCTGGTGCCGTAATGACGGAGCGACGATCAATTGTCGTGACTCACCGGATTGGTTACAAGTATTGGCTATTGGGTTCGTTAATGGCGGTTGGGCTGTCTTCTTTTATATTGGGTAAGTGGTGGGGTCAGGCTGAGTTAGCAGACGTAATTAACGAAAGGCAGCAATTGACGAGTAAAGTGTCTGAGCTAGTAGCCTCCCTCGACTTTAAGAGTACAGAGCTTGAAATGGTCAGACTAAATGCTACGGTTGATTCTGTGGCCTTGGAAAATACGCGGCAAGAAATGATTGTTCTTCAGAAAAATATTAATCGAAATGAAGAACAGCTAGGGCTTTATAAGGAGCTTTTAGGTGATAGTAATCAACCCACTGGCTTGTCTATCACTGCATTTGATCTGACTCCTCTTGATAAAGGTCGCTTTGCTTATCGCTGGGTTGCGCGCCAAAAAACCTCAAAAATGCAAACATCTGAGATTGTTGCCGATATTTCCATAATCGGGCTTGAAGGCAACCAGGTCAGTACTGTATTGCTGTCGGATTTGGATGATGAGATAGAAAAAATGCCAATCAAGTTAACGTTTAAGTATTTTTCTATCAATCAGGGAGTTTTGAGCTTACCAGTGGGATTTAACCCTGATAAAGTCCGAATTCAACTGCGCTACTCTTGGAGTAAGGCAGTAAGCTATGATCAAAACTTTAACTGGATAAAAGGAGTGTAAGTTATGTTTAGTAAAGGTAGAGAGCAGGGAGCAACCAAAGGATCATCGTCAGGTGAGTCAACAACACTAATTGCGCAAGGTACAAGCCTCAAGGGTGATCTTGATTTTCATGGAAGCTTAGAGGTTCAAGGTTCAATATCCGGGATAATTACGTCTGATGATGAAAAGGCCCAGATTAGAGTTATTCAGGGTGGCGCTGTCGATGGGAAAATAGCGGTACCTACAGTAATCGTCAATGGGCACGTAAAGGGTGATATTTTTGCCACCAAACATGCTCGACTTGCATCAAAAGCAGTTGTTGAGGGCAATATATATTACAATACTCTCGAAATTGAGCGTGGAGCACATGTGGCGGGCAACTTAGTCCATGAAATTTTAGCAACTAACATTAGCTCAATTCAGCAAGATGAAAATGTTAATAGCGACAACAAAACTAGCAGTTGAAGTTAATAGAGCATCTATTAAGTACACAGACAGTCAACTAATGGGCCTTTTAGGCTGATAGTTACGGAGCAACAATGTCAGGAATCCAAACATATATACCTTCAGCGTTGGAAGTGACCGATAACGCAATAGCTAAGGTCCAGAGCCTTAAGTCTGAGGAGGAAAATGAAAATTTAAAGCTTAGAGTGTATGTCACAGGTGGCGGCTGCTCGGGATTTCAGTATGGATTTTCATTTGAAGACAGTATGGCCGAAGACGATACTCCGGTTAGTCGGGAAGGGGTCACTGTGCTCGTCGATTCTTTGAGCTTTCAGTATTTGGCGGGATCTACCGTAGACTACGAAGTGGGATTGATGGGGTCACGCTTTATTATCACCAACCCGAACGCATCTACCACCTGTGGTTGCGGTGCGTCATTCACGATTTAGGTCTTTTTAGCAACATCACGGCAAATAAAGTCCGCCTAACACTGCATGCTGAGATGCTCCGGTGACCGCTGGAACATTCGCGGTTTTATTCTCAATCCGACGTTTAGCCAGCCATGCGAACGCGCAAGCCTCAACCCACTTTGGATCCAAGCCAATGTTTAGGGTAGATTTGACCGCAGGTTGATGGGATTCATAAAGACTTTGGTTAAGCTGATTCATTAATTGTGTATTAAATACACCGCCACCACACACAAATATATCATCGAATGATTGCGTTAAATCCGCTATAGCGTCGGCAATAGTTTCAGCCGTCAATGCCGTCAGCGTGGCTTGGATATCTTCAGGCGCTAAACTAAAAGAACCTATTTGCTGCTCTAACCAAAGCAAGTTAAAGTCTTCTCGGCCGGTACTTTTGGGCGCTTTTAGTGAGAAAAAGGTATGCTTTTTTAGCTGATTGAGTAGAGGTTTCGATATATTACCTGTGGCAGCCCAGGCACCCTCGTGATCATAAATTTGTGCTCTATGCTTAAAGCACCAGGCATCTAATAACATATTACCCGGTCCGGTATCGAAGCCACTGCACTGATCATTGCCACTCAAAAGGGTTACATTAGCAATGCCGCCAATATTTATGATTACTCGATTACTATTTTTTTCGTGAAAAAAGCGTTGATGAAAAGCTGGAACCAACGGTGCACCCTGCCCGCCAAGAGCCATGTCGGCACGCCTAAAGTCGGCAACAACGGGACATCTGGTGCGTGCGACAATGAGATTGGGATTGCCAATTTGCAGACTAAAACCATTAACCCTAGTTGGCGGCTGATGCCTTATAGTCTGTCCATGGGAGCCTATGGCGGCAACCTGAGATGGTTTAATGTTTATCTGTGTCATGAGTTCTAAGGCAGTCTGAGCGAAAAGTTCACCGAGAATGTTGTCAGTCTCAGCATAGAGAGCGATCGAATCTGTGCCAGGTTGGCAGAGGCACAATATGTCAAGTTTTAGTTGTGCAGAAATCGGCTCAGAATGGCTACCCATGACACTAATTTTCCCATCACCAAAAGTGACTGCGACAGCATCGACACAATCGATGCTGGTTCCGGACATGATTCCTATGTAAATGTCGGGTTCGTTCATCAGAGGCCCCTAGTTTGCATTACGTGGCACATTTTCTTTCAGCGCTAGCTGAGTTCTCTGCTGGTACTGAGCTAGCTCGACTAGAATCGGTGTAATGGCTGCTTGAAAGGCGGCTTTTTCGCTGTTTAAAATTGGCTTTGCTTGGGGCAATTTTACTGTCCTTGGATTGCGATGTACGCCATTGACCAAAAATTCGTAGTGAAGATGGGGGCCAGTCGAGTAGCCGGTAGAGCCAACAGTCCCGATTAATTGCTTTTGCTTGACCGTTTGACCTTTGCGGACTTTCTTTTTATTTAAATGCAGGTATTTAGTGACATAGGTCTGACCATGCTGCAAAAACACATAATTGCCATTGGCTTTACTGTAGCCCGCTTCAATAACTTTACCGGCACCCGCTGCATATACCGGTGTGCCTCTTGGTGCCGCATAATCAACACCTCTGTGTGCCATAATTTTTTTGTGGATTGGATGCTTACGGCGCAAATTAAACCCAGAACTAATTCTAAATATATCCAGTGGCGTTCTAAGAAAAGTTTTGCGCATACTTAGGCCTTTGGGGGTGAAGTAGTCACTTGTCCCATTACTGTCTGTATATCGAACAGCATTTAAGGTCTTTTTGCGATTAGTGAAAGACGCAGCAATAATCTTACCGGCAGATAATTTTTGCCCATCAATAAAGCGATCTTCATAAAGCAGAGAGAACGAGTCCCCGGGACGAATATCAAACACGAAGTCGATGTCCCAGCCGAATATATTGGCCATTTCCATAATTAGTTTGTCAGGAAGATTCGCTCTTTTGCCGGAAAGGTAAAGTGAGTCTTGTATCACCCCTTCTCTATAGGCTAATAAAATTTCGGGCTCGCGGAGTCTTTTTTCAGCGGTGTAACCGGTTCCTTGCCGAGTAAAGATATGAGTTTCTAAAAGTGACTTAGCATAGTGGACTTCCCGTAGCTCATTACTCTCATCCGTACCAAAGCGGAGAGACTCCCCTGGGTATAGATTACTTAATGATTTACCTTTTGGCGATGATGAAATTTGGTAGACATCCACAGCAGAAAAATTTGCACGCTGGTAAAGAGTAGAAAGATTGTCACCATTCCCAACCTTTTCGGTGCGCCATTGAAGTTTGGTGTTTTGGTTGTCGATCTCCGCTGGCTTGCTTTCGACAGCGATGGCGATGGGCTCTGAGACAGCAGTGGTAGTCGATTTCTCCTCGCTTGGAAATGAAAAGCCGAGAAGGATCAAGCCGCTTAAAGTGATGACAATGAGCATATTGCGTCTGGGGAAATCCCTTGCAAACATGAGAAAAAAATGACCCATCTTGCGCGCTTTTTCAATCACTTTGTATCACCACAAAATTAGAACAGCACTGATTCTAGCGTGATTGAATATCAAGATACAATCATGGTAGTAAAGTTATGGTAATAGCGAGCGCCTTAAGCAGGCCAAAATGCCAATACATTAACCGACATTTGTGCGGTCATACCTTGTATTTAATGCCTCATTCTGTAGAGTTGGCGAATATATTAATTATTGAACGTAAAGGTAAATATGAATCTCAGCGGTGAGCACTTATTAGCGGAACTAAATCAGAGAGGGCTTATTGCTCAGTACTCAGGTGATCAGGAATTGGCGTCACATTTGGACCAATCGAGAACCCTTTACTGTGGTTTTGACCCCACTGCAGACAGTTTGCATATTGGTAGTTTGGTGCCATTGCTGGTCCTTCAGCGGTTTCAAAGAGCGGGCCATAAACCTATAGTATTGGTGGGTGGGTCTACTGGACTGATTGGAGATCCTAGTTTTAAAGCCGAAGAGCGCAAGTTAAATAGCCCTGCAGTGGTAGCAAGTTGGGTTGAGAAGTTGAAGCGCCAAACGAGTCAATTTGTCGATTTTGACGAGTCTGTACCTAACAAAGCCCAGGCGGTTAATAATCTAGATTGGACAGCGGGTCTTGATGTGCTCGATTTTTTAAGAGACGTGGGGAAACATTTTTCCATTAACTCTATGATCCAAAAAGAAAGCGTAAAGCAGCGACTGGATAGAGAGGGCGCTGGGATCTCCTTTACTGAGTTTTCCTACTCACTATTACAAGGTCTGGACTTTGCGGAGTTAAATAGAAGGCACGATTGTACTCTACAGATTGGCGGCAGTGATCAGTGGGGTAATATTGTTAGCGGTATAGATCTAAGTCGTAGGCAAAATAAATCACAATGTTTTGCTCTCACAGTGCCTCTTGTGACCAAGGCAGACGGTACTAAGTTTGGAAAGACCGAGACAGGTACCATTTGGCTTGATGCAGAAAAGACCTCACCCTATAGTTTTTATCAGTTCTGGTTAAATGTCGCAGATGCCGATGTATACAAGTTCCTTCGTTATTTTACCTTTTTGCCCGTCGAGGAGATTGCTGGAATTGAGGCTGCCGACGCAGTGGCTCAAGGGCGCCCGCAAGCACAGCGTGTATTGGCAGGCGAAGTGACTGCGTTGGTCCATGGTAATGAAGGACTCGATGCTGCGCGAAGGATTACCGAAGCACTGTTTAGTGGCGACACTAATGATCTCTCTGAAGAGGACTTCGAGCAGCTTGGCCAGGATGGGTTGCCATCGTCACAAATTTCAGATTCTCAGCTTTATGATACGCCATTGACCAACTTACTAACCGATTGTGGAATGGCTAAAGCAGGCAGAGAGGTTAAAGACGCACTTGCAAGGAATTCGGTAATGATTAATGGTCGGTCCCAGGGCTCTGAAGACAATATGGCAACCAGGACAAGCTTCGCACTTGAGAAGGCTCTTTACAGCCGCTTCTTTTTAGTCCGGCTAGGTAAGAAAAAGTACCACCTATTCGAGCGTATTTGATCGCTTCTTGACCACTCTAAAAATAAACCTAAATACTTGTTGACAGTTTTCCCTCTGCCTGTAGAATGCGCGCTCCCAACAGGGTGAGTCGCTAGGAAATCAGGGACAAAAAGTAGCATTCAGAAGCGTTATTATTTATTTGAATTTTACTGTTGACAAGTCAAATCTTGTCGCTAGAATGCGCGCTCCCAACAGCGATGTTGAGAGACCAAGAAAGCGTCAAGGAAAGAGAGTGAAATTATTTTATAATAAATCACTTCCGACTGTTGACAAAGGGGTTGCGATCTATAGAATACGCGTCCCGCTCATCGAAGCGAATGTTCTTTAAAAATATAATCAAGCAATGCGTGTGGGCACTTGCTAATTGATATTGGATTATTAAATATC
>Ga0209710_1000136_pt1 | contig 82031 bp, 79 predicted proteins | sample ArcticOcean_MG_C_5_FD_187436 | JGI IMG/M metagenome (GOLD analysis project Ga0209710, IMG submission 187436) | Marine microbial communities from western Arctic Ocean - ArcticOcean_MG_CB4_138 (SPAdes) (version 2) | ecosystem: Environmental > Aquatic > Marine > Oceanic | place: Arctic Ocean...
AGTTCCGCCCAAACATTAGTGCACATGCTAAATACTTGAAAGCACATAGTGATGCAAAAGTTATGTTACAAGGTAATGCGGATGAGCGTGGTACACGTGAATACAACTTGTCCTTAGGTCAGCGTCGATCAGTTTCAGTAAAAAAAGCACTTAACGTTTTAGGCGTGTCAGATAGCCAAATTGAAACAGTGAGTTATGGCGAAGAAAATGCTAGTACGTACTGCAGCTTCGATAGCGATAGTTGCTACCAGCTAGATCGTCGTGTGGAAATTGTTTATCCAAACGAATAAGAGTTAATGTATGAATAAGCTGCAAGCAAGCCTTGCGATCGGTGCATATATATTTGCGCTGAATTCGCAAGCTGCCCTTTTTGACGACAAAGAGGCGCGAAAAAAAATCCTAGAGGTTGAAGCGAATTCACAGGCTAATCATGGGCTGCAATCCGCTGAAATTGAAGGGTTAAGTACGCGTACGGCAGATCAGTTGCTGAATATGCAAAATGAAATTGAACTGCTTAAGCAGGAGATTTCTGAGCTAAGAGGTGGGTTGGAAGTTGTTAATCATGCGTTAGCAACAGCTGATAAACGGCAAAGAGACTTGTATGCGGATACGGATAGACGTATTCGTAAGATTGAGCCGAGCTTGGGTGGTGATAGGGTGGGTGTATTAGCGCCACCTAGTGAGGGAGGCAGTGCGGATACCGGTGCAGTTGATGCTTATAAAGCATATAAAGCAGCTTATAGTTTTAGTCAAAAGTCGGACCATAAAGCCGCTTTTGATGCTTATAATGCTTTTATAGCAACCTATCCAGATAGTAAATACATGCCTGATGCTATTTATGGTTTAGGTTACTCGCAATTTGCGTTAAAAAATTACAAGTCTTCGATTGCTAGCCAGGAAAAATTACTGGCTATCTACCCTAGTAGTACAAAAGCATCCAATGCCATGTACAGCATTGCGAATAGCCAAATACAATTAGGACAGGTCGGTGGTGCTAAGGAAATGTTACGTAGTTTGATTGCTAAGTATCCTAGTGCTGCAGTAATTCCGAATGCTGAAAAACGCTTGAAGGTACTAGAATCAATTAAATAATTCAGACCCCTAGCTGTTTTGTTTTAAAATGACGCCGACTTACTTGTTGGCGTTTTTTTATTCTTGGGTGTTGCTCGAGAAATGTTATTCACAAATTTATTGCATGGTGTTATCTATATGGCATTGAAAATTTACGAAATTTTTTACTCACTTCAGGGCGAAAGTTCTCGGATTGGGCTGCCTACTGCTTTTGTCCGCTTAACAGGCTGCCCAATGCGCTGCACTTACTGTGATACGGAGTATGCTTTTTCTGGCGGTAGCAACCTAGACGTAGCCGCTATTGTAGAGCAAGTGAAAGTATTTGGAACGCCATATGTGACGGTGACAGGTGGAGAGCCGTTGGCACAAAAAGAGTGTCATGCATTGCTCAAAACCTTATGTGATCAAGGCTTTAATGTTTCGTTAGAAACGGGTGGTGCGATGGATATTGCACCTGTTGATGATAGGGTTTCAGTGATACTCGATATTAAAACACCAGGTTCCAATGAAGAAAAGAATATGCTTTGGAGTAATATTGAACACCTGAAGCAAGCAGATGAAATTAAGTTTGTACTTTGTGGGCGCAGTGATTATGACTGGGCAAAACAGAAGATGACTGAGTTGAACTTGGTCTGCAAATGCCCAATTTTGTTTTCACCAAGCTTTCACGAATTAAATGCAAATGATTTAGCTAACTGGGTGCTAGAAGACCAGCTTCCGGTACGTATGCAAATACAAATGCATAAAGTGCTATGGGGCGAGAAGCCTGGCGTTTAATTCTCTAGGCGTTAATTACTAAAGTTTAAAAGTATTATCATGAAAAAAAATGCAGTCGTACTTCTTTCCGGTGGACTTGATTCCGCTACTTGCTTAGCTATCGCAAACGCGCGGGGCTTTGATTGTTATTGCTTGAGCTTAGATTATCATCAGCGCAGCAGTGCCGAGTTGCAAGCTGCAAAAAATGTCGCATTACATTTGGGCGCAAAAGTACATAAAACATTACAATTAGATTTGAGCTTATTTGGTGGCTCAGCGCTGACCGATACTGATATTGATGTGCCTGAATGTGAGTCTGAAGGTATTCCTGTGACTTATGTGCCAGCGCGCAACACTATTATGTTGTCGTTAAGCTTGGCTTGGGCCGAGGTGTTAGGGGCACAGGATATTTTTATTGGTGTGAATGCGCTGGATTATTCAGGTTATCCTGATTGCCGTGGTGAGTATGTCAAAGCTTTTCAAGAAATGGCTAATTTGGCGACTAAAAGTGCAGTAGAGGGTCAAACCATCACGGTGCATGCGCCATTGATCGACATGACGAAGGCTGAAATTATTGCTAAAGGCACTGAGTTAAGTGTGAATTATGGTGAAACAGTATCTTGCTACCAAGCCGATGATTTGGGCCGTGCTTGTGGTGTGTGTGATTCTTGTCGCTTAAGAAAAGAAGGCTTTAAGAAGGCTGTGATTGCAGACCCAACTGCATATAAAAGCTAATAAATGCCCCCCGAGCGCGTTTGCACTTGCTTTAACAGGCTTTTTAACAGAGACGGGCTGATAATTATTCTTTGCCATCTTGTTTTAAATGACGTATAATCCGCGCCTTTCTGCAGAAAATTAATTTAACTAAGAGAATATTTATGGTTGTTATTCGTTTATCACGTGGTGGATCTAAAAAGACCCCATTTTTCAATTTAGTTGTGGCTGATTCTCGCAATCGCCGTGATGGTCGTTTTATCGAGCGCGTTGGTTTTTATAACCCATCTGCGAGTGGTCAAGCTGAAGCATTACGTGTTGATCAAGCGCGTGTTGATTACTGGACAGGTGTTGGCGCTCAGCCATCAGACACTGTTAAGCGTCTAGTTAAATTACATGCAACAGGCCCTGAAGGCATGGCTAAAGCTAAAGCAAAAGACGAAGTTAAAGCTGAAGCAGCTAAAGCTAAAGTAGCCGCTGCAGATGCAGCTAAAGCTAAAGCAGTAGCTGATGCTGCTGAAGCGGAAGCTAGGGCAGAAGCCGATGCTAAAGCTGCAGCAGATAAAGAGGCTGCCGAAGCAGCTGCCGCTGTTGAAGAGGCGCCAGCTGAAGAAGCTGCTGCTGAAGCAACAGAAGAACCTAAAGCTGAGTAAGGTTTAAGCCGTTTCAATGGAAGCGGGAGATGCATTAGTTGTAATGGGGCGGATTGTCGCCCCTTACGGCGTTCAAGGTTGGGTAAAGGTAGTCCCGAATACCGAAGTAATCGACAACTTGTTAAGCTATAAAACTTGGCAAATTGGTAAAGAAGGCAACTTTCGGAAAGTTAAGCTGAAATCTGGTAAAGTACACAGCGACGTGCTGGTGGTAAAGCTAGAAGGCATTAATGATCGAGATACGGCTTTTGCTTGCAAGGGCTCACAAATTGCCGTACTAAGAAGTGAGCTGCCAGCGCTTGATGATGACAGTGAAGTGTACTGGTCTGATTTGATTGGGCTAGCAGTCAAGAATCAACAGGATGTTGATTTTGGCAAGATTGCTGATGTATTTGAAACTGGCGCAAATGATGTGATTGTTGTTGAGAGTGAAACAGAGGGTCAAGCAGAACGTTTGATTCCCTTTACAGAACAAACCGTCATTGAAGTGAATGTAGAGCAGCAAACAATGTTGGTTGATTGGGATGAAGATTACTAACTGAATAAGTTGGTGGGTTAAAACAATGATTGTTGATGTCATTACCTTATTTCCAGAAACGTTTGAGGCGATTACCGCATATGGCGTAACAGCGCGTGCGTTTGATAGAAAGTTAGTTGATTTCCAGTGTTGGAACCCACGGGCGTTTACCACTGATAATCATAAAACAGTTGATGATAGACCCTATGGAGGTGGCCCCGGCATGGTAATGCTGGCGGAACCGTTAGAAAAAACCATAGATGCTGTTAAAAAGAAGCAAAGTAAACAAGGCGTTAAGTCGAAAGTGATTCACTTATCACCAAGTGGTGTGGCCTTGACGCATGAAAAAGTAGTAGAGCTCAGCCAGCAAGAAGGCCTCGTGTTATTAACCAGTCGTTACGAAGGTGTGGATCAGCGTTTGCTTGACGCACATGTGGATGAAGAAATATCGATTGGTGATTATGTATTAAGTGGCGGTGAGTTGCCTGCCATGGTGTTGCTAGATGCAGTGGTTAGATTATTACCGGGTGTATTAGGTGATAAAGCATCAGCAGAGCAGGATTCGTTTGTAAATGGTTTGCTGGATTGCCAGCATTACACACGACCTGAAGTGTACAAAGAACAACAGGTTCCTGAGGTATTAATTTCAGGTAACCATGAAAAGATTAGGCAATGGCGATTAAAACAATCGCTGGCGCTAACAAGGGTGAAACGCCCAGATTTATTGGCCGCAAGGTCGTTGACGAAAGAGGAAGCTCGGCTGCTCAAGGAAATAGAGCAGGAACAAGCATCTTCATAACTAAAAGGAGCACAAAGTGGCAGATATTATTAAAATGTTAGAAGAGGAAGAAATTGCGCGTTTAGGCAAAGATATTCCTACTTTTGCACCAGGCGACACAGTCGTTGTTGGTGTTAACGTTGTTGAGGGCACACGTAAACGTGTGCAGGCTTTCGAAGGTGTTGTTATTTCACGCCGTAACCGTGGTCTTAACTCATCATTCATCGTGCGTAAAATCTCTTCAGGTGAAGGTGTTGAGCGTACATTCCAACTGTACTCACCTTTGATTGCAAGCATCGAAGTTAAACGCCGTGGTGATGTTCGCCGTGCGAAACTTTACTATTTGCGTGAGCGTTCAGGTCGCTCTGCACGTATTAAAGAGAAGTTGGTATTAAGAGAAAAAGCAGATTAATTAGTTTATTAATTGCTCAGTAATATTAGAAGCCTCAAAGCGATTTGCTTTGGGGTTTTTTTATTTGCCATGCCTTATCATTTCAAGTCTAATAAGCGCATGGATACTAGCAAACGCCCCTTACAATTTGATGCCGTGGTGAAAACACCCTTTGGCGCAGTTGGTATATCGATCAGCGGAGAACGAATTGCGACTGAACTACTATTTGGTGAGTATGAGTCTACATCCATAGATAACCCGCTTGTTAAACAAACGGCTTATGACGTAGCACATTATTTTACCGATGCTAATCATCAGATTAAGTTGCCACTGGCTAAAGGCACACCTTTTCAAGAGCGTGTCTGGAATGCCATTAGCACCATTCCTGCTGGACAAGTGCGTACATATCAACATATAGCCATTCAAATCGATTCAGGAGCGCGTGCTGTCGCAAACGCATGTGGTGCTAACCATCAGCCTATTATTGTTCCTTGTCACCGTGTGGTCGCTAAAAGTGGCTTAGGTGGCTTTATGTGTGGCAACCCGAATGGCAAAAAGATTAAAACGTGGTTACTGCAATATGAAGGTGTGACGATCTAATGGCTATAGTTGTCTAATGGTTGAAGTTAAGGCAGAAACAAGTAAGCAGTTAGATGCTTTTATTGACCACCTTTGGTTGGAGGATGGCTTGGCTAAAAATACGCTAGAAAGTTACCGCGCTGACTTAAGCCAATTTGAACAGTGGTTAATCACTGAGGAAACAGTATTAATCAATGTCAATCAAATGCATATTCAGCAATATTTGGCCGTTAAATTTCCACAACAAAAACCCCGTAGCATCGGCCGCTTGATTGCCAGTATCCGTCGCTTTTACCGTTATTGTCTACGTGAAAACATTATCTCAGAAGATCCAAGCTTACAGATTGAATCACCTAAATTACCGCGTAGCTTACCGAAAAGTTTAAATGAAAAAGAAGTGGAAGATTTACTCGATGCGCCTGATATTAATGAACCCATCGGTTTGCGTGATCGAGCGATGTTAGAGTTGCTTTATGCTAGCGGTTTGCGTGTTTCTGAGTTGGTAGGCATCAAAGTAAGTGAAGTGAGTACGCAAGATGGCGTCGTCCGCGTGACGGGAAAAGGCAATAAAACACGCTTGGTACCAATGGGTGAAGAAGCAGCTGATTGGATTGTGCGTTATATACAATTCGCACGTTCAGGTATTTTGCAAAAAAAAATGAGTGATGCTTTATTCGTTACCAATCGCGGTGGTGCGATGACGCGGCAAGCCTTTTGGTATCTACTCAAACGCTATGCGTTATTAGCAGGCATTGATAAGCCGATGTCACCTCACGTGTTGCGACATGCCTTTGCCACGCATTTGTTGAATCATGGTGCAGATTTAAGAGTCGTTCAGATGTTGTTAGGGCATTCGGATATTTCCACGACGCAGATTTATACCCATGTCGCGAGAGAGCGGCTTAAGAAGCTACATTCAGCCCACCACCCAAGGGGATAGTATTTTCTTCCTCTTCCTCTTCTAAAATGGCAGCAGACTGCCATTCAGCAATAATGTTCTTAGCTTCTGTTTCATAGCTATTAACCACACTAACGGTTACTAAGTCAGCTGTTGGTAATTCACCCGCACCACCTTGCAAATACTCACCTTGAATGAAGGATTGAATATCGTATTGCGCTAGTAGGCCTTTAACCATATTAGCGTCTAGGCTGTTGGCGGCATGGTAAATGATAATCACTGCTTATGTCTTTCGATGGTAACACCGAGCGCTTTCAGCCCCGGCAGTATCCCAGGCTTTGCCACCTTTACCTTCACACTTTCAGCTTTAAATTCTTGGAGTATCAATTGGCAAACATGCTCAGCTAAGGCTTCAACTAATTTAAAGCTATTCTCTTTAAGCGTTTCTCTAATGTGACTCACCACCGTGCCATAGTCGACAGTATCTTCGATGGCGTCGCTTTGGCAGGGCTTGCTGAGGTCGTAGCCGATTTCAATGTCCAAAATAATGGTTTGCGGTGTCAATCGCTCCCAGTCGGGTACGCCGAGTTTGGTTTGTACGCTGACTTGTTCTAAAAAGATGATGTCCATAAAATGTGGTGCCTAAGGTTTGGCGATGGTTTAAAATGTAATACTTAGATTTTAGTGTATATCTTAGGTAAAGACTAATAGCTACACACTAATGCTCATTTTTAGGAAGAGAAGTTTATGAATGAATTAGGTTTTGTCCCCATTGCCTTGGTGCCAGTGCTTTGGATAGTGGGCGCTTATTTATTAGGTTCTGTTTCATTTGGTATTTTAATTAGCAAGTGTTTCGGCTTGGCTGACCCGCGTACCGTGGGCAGTGGCAATCCTGGGGCGACCAATGTGTTACGCAGCGGCAAGAAGTCAGCTGCGCTATTGACGTTGATAGGCGATGCGTTTAAAGGCTGGTTACTAGTCTGGTTTGCGTTGCAATCGGACATGTTGATGTGGGTGGTGAGCGCGGTTGGCATTGCCGTGTTCTTGGGCCATTTATACCCAATCTATTTTAAATTCAAAGGGGGTAAGGGGGTTGCGACAGCACTAGGAGTGATGTTGGCCATTTCACCATGGTTAGCTTTGGCGGCGTTTACGACATGGCTGATTGTATTTGCTTTTAGTCGTTATGTTTCATTGGCGAGTATTGTGGCGGCGCTCTTTGTGCCTATCCATTCATATTATTACTTACAGCCATATAAAGATTACTTTTTAATGCTGTTGGTGTTGTCTGGATTGCTTATTTGGCGACATAGAGGCAATATTCAAAAGTTATTGAATGGCACTGAGGCTGGTTTTAAGAGTAAGAAATAAACTGACCTTAAGGTGTCATTAACTCAGCTAAATCCCAACGAGGGCGCACGCTAAAGCTGTAATCTTGTTTCTCAGCCTTAAGCGCTTCTAGTCTTTTCGCGCCAGCAAAAGCAATCATGGCGCCATTATCCGTACAAAATTCTAAACGTGGATAGCTTACTTTGCACAGTTTACGTTTGGTTGCTTTATTGAGGCTTTCACGTAACCGTTGATTTGCACCGACACCCCCAGAGACGATGAGATTGTCTAAGCCAGTTTCACGTAATGCAGTCATGCACTTAGCGGTTAAAATTTCCGTTACGGCTTCTTGAAACTCCCAAGCCACATCCGCTTGCATTTGTTCGTTTAGTGGTTGGATTCTATTCACCAGAGTTAGCACGGCTGTTTTTAACCCACTGAAACTAAAGTTTAAATCCTTGCTGTGCAACATGGGTCTAGGTAGCTTGTAGTTAGCTTTGCCTTGTAAAGCGATTTTCGCCAATGCCGGCCCGCCGGGATAACCTAACCCTAGTAGCTTGGCTGTTTTATCAAAGGCTTCGCCTGCCGCATCATCTAAAGTGTCGCCAAGTAATTGGTATTGCCCAATGCCATCAACGCGCATTAACTGGCTATGGCCGCCTGAAACTAATAAGGCGACAAATGGAAACTGAGGGGGGTTTTCTTCTAACAATGGGGCGAGTAAGTGCCCCTCAAGATGATGAACGCCGATACTCGGTACATTGAGCGAGAAGGCGAGTGATTGTGCGATACTCGTGCCAACCAATAATGCGCCTGACAAGCCAGGACCTTGTGTGTAAGCAATGCCTTCAATATCCGCTAAGGTTTTATTGGCTGACTGTAATACCTGTTCTGTTAGTGGAATAGCGCGTCTAATGTGATCGCGTGAGGCTAGCTCTGGTACAACACCACCAAAGTCGGCATGCATGGCGACTTGAGAGTGTAATGCATGGGCTAATAAGCCGTGTTCGGTATCATAAAGTGCGACACCAGTTTCGTCACAAGAAGATTCTAGACCTAAAACTAACATAGGAGTAATGCCATATAAGATTTGCTTAAACTGAATTAACGCGTTAGAATACGCGGTTTTCAGCACTACATCAACGTAGTGTTGATTTTTATAAAGAATTTTTAAGGAATGGTGATTTAATGTCTTCAATTCGCGTTAAAGAGAATGAGCCGTTTGATGTTGCGCTACGCCGCTTCAAGCGTCTTATTGAGAAAACTGGTTTGATTAATGACTTACGTGCACGTGAGTACTATGAGAAACCAACATGGGAACGTAAACGTAAAGCAGCAGCAGCTGTTAAACGTTCGTACCGACGTTTGCGTAGCCAACAGCTACCGACAAAATTCTACTAGTTCATTAGTTTTAACTAAAGAGACTGTCTAATATGACGCTGAAAGCTCAGATATCTGAGGATATGAAGAGTGCAATGCGTGCGAAGGAAGGCACGCGCCTTGGCACGATTCGTTTGTTGCTAGCAGCAATGAAGCAACGTGAGGTTGATGAGCGTATCGAACTCAGCGATATTGATGTGATTAGTATAATTGAGAAGATGCTAAAGCAACGTCGCGACTCTATTGCGGCGTATGAGTCTGCTAAGCGAGTTGACTTGGCTGATGTAGAGAAAGCAGAAGTGCTTGTGTTACAAGCTTACTTACCTAAGCAGCTAACAGAAGAAGAGGTGGCTGCTTTGTTAGAAAAAGTGGTTGCTGATACAGCTGCTGCTAGCATGAAAGACATGGGCAAGGTGATGGCGGCGATTAAGCCATTGGTTGCTGGTAAAGCTGATATGGGTAAAATATCAGGATTGATTAAAGCGCGATTAGCTTAGTTGTTAATTGTCAATAAAAAAGGAGCTATATGCTCCTTTTTTTGTCGGTGCTATTATTAGAAAAAGATATCATCTTAATACTGACATTTTATATAATGATTGATTAAAAACCATGATCCCTGAACAGTTTATCCAAGAGTTACTGAATCGCGTTGACGTCGTCGACGTGGTGGATAAAAGTGTTCCGCTGAAAAAGGCAGGTGCTAATTATTCAGCTTGTTGCCCATTTCATAACGAAAAATCCCCTAGCTTTACCGTGAGTCCAACCAAACAGTTTTATCATTGCTTCGGTTGTGGCGCTCATGGCACCGCCATTAGTTTTTTGATGGAATACAACGGCTTAAGTTTTGTTGAATCGATTCATGATTTAGCTAAGCAAGTGGGCATGGTTGTGCCACAAGAAGAGCAAACTCCTGCAGCACGTGAAAGTGAAGCGAAAAATAAAACCATTAAGCTAAGTCTGCAAGATGTACTGCAGAAAGCCGCCCAATATTACAAAGCTGAGCTAAAAAAATCACCACACGCGATTGAGTATTTAAAAGGCCGTGGATTAAGTGGTGTAATTGCGGCTAAATTCCAAGTCGGTTATGCGCCAGCTGGTTGGCAAGGCTTGCAAGCTGTTTTTTCTGACTACGATAATGAAGTGCTCGAGACTGCTGGATTAGTGGTTGAGAACGAGCAAGGCAAACGTTACGACCGCTTTCGTGATCGGATTATGTTCCCGATTCATAATAAAAAAGGCGAGGTGATTGGCTTTGGTGGTCGTGTCATCAACCCCGAAGATATGCCAAAATACTACAACTCTCCTGAAACGCCTCTGTTTCAAAAAGGGCATGAATTATATGGATTGTTCATCGCGCGTCGCGCGATTAGAGATGCAGGCCGTGTGCTGGTGGTTGAGGGTTATATGGATGTGGTAGCGCTGGCTCAGTATGGGATTGACTATGCAGTTGCCGCACTGGGCACGGCAACAACGCCTGTTCATATTACTAAGCTGATGCGACAAACCGATGAAGTGGTGTTTAGTTTTGATGGCGACAATGCCGGCCGTACGGCAGCATGGCGCGCTGCCATGAATGCATTGGCAGCATTAACAGACAGCTTGGAGCTGAAGTTTATGTTTTTGCCAACAGGACATGACCCTGATTCATATGTGCGCGAATTCGGCAAAGATCAATTTGAGGCTGAAGTGAAAAAGGCCATGCCGCTTTCACAATATATTGTGAAGCACTTGAGCGAAGGTAACGCGCTTAGCTCGCAAGAGGATAGGGTGAGGTTTTTAAATAAAGCTGAGCCTATTCTAAAAGATATTAAAGCGCCAAGATTGTCTTTAATGATGCGAAAGAAAATTGCTGAGCTTGCGCAAGTCAGTGATGAAGAAATGCAAGGTTTATTGAAACTGCCTAGGGTTGGGATGGCTCCAAAACAAGCAGTGAAAAGGCAATCAAAATCTCCTTTATCGATAAAGAAACAATTCATCTTGCTAGCTTTGGCTCGACCAAGCCTTGTGGAGCAAGCTGACCTTAGTTTCCTAGGTGGTGGAAGTGAAGAGGATGCTTTTCTGCGCAGTGTCTTGCAAGCGTGTTTAGAGAACCCTACCTTTAACCCTTCGGCATTATTGCATGTCGTTAAAAGTTTGGATGAAGACTTGATGGCGCAGGTCCAACGAGAGCTGCATCAGCTTGAAGAGAATTTAGATTTTGCACTTGAAATTGAAGGCGCTCGTACCCAATTAACAGGAGGCATGCAGCAAATAAGAGGGACGCAATTACTGAATGCAATTAAAGAAAAACCGTTTAGTGCGTTAACGGTTGAAGAAAAAGAGATGCTTAAAAAGCTAGGCGTTAAATAAGGTGCGCCGTATTGAGTATTAATGAGGCCTTAATTGAGCGGTTTAGCGGTGTTTTTTGCTGTTAAAAAAGACAAAAATCGTGTATAATCATCGGTTACCTGAAATTAATCATAATTCTTGTTTGTTGCACTAGTTTGTTATTGATACCAATAGTTAAAGACTCGAATTTAAAGGACTTGCATGGCTAGACCTAAATCAAAGAAAACCCTAGAAAAAGAAAAGCAAAAGCTTGCTGCTGAGGCTGCAAAAGATCCAGCAGTGGTTGCATTCGATGCGGAAACACGCCGTACACGATTGAAAACCTTAATCGTCTTGGGTAAAGAGCGAGGGTACTTAACTTACGCTGAAATTAACGACCATCTTCCAGATGATGTGTCGAATAACGATCAAATAGACGGCATCATAGGCATGATCAATGACATGGGTATTCAGGTGTATGAACAAGCCCCTGATGCTGAAGCGATGTTGATGAATGATGCGCCAGCGCCTGTTTCAGATGAGGATGCAGTAGAAGAAGCTGAGCAAGCATTAGCAACCGTTGATTCTGAATTTGGCCGTACAACTGATCCAGTGCGTATGTATATGCGTGAAATGGGTACAGTTGATTTGCTTACACGTGAAAGCGAAATTGAAATTGCACGTCGTATTGAAGATGGTTTAAAGCATATGGTGCAAGCCATCGCTGCTTGTCCAACAACAATTGCAGAGTTGCTCTCTATTGTCGATAAAGTTGAAGCGGACGAAATTAGTGTTGAGGATTTGGTCGATGGCTTGATTGATAATGATATCGGCCTGGATGATAAGTTTGTTGCTGATACAGTGGCTGGCAAAGCTGATGAAGATAGTGACGAGAGCGAAGAAGAGGAAGATCCAGAAGAAGAAACTGCAGAAGAGGCGCAAGCGAAGGCTGATGCAATTGCTGCAGAGGCATTGACGCGATTAAGAAGCGAAGTGATTACGCGTTTTGCGACCATTCGTGAAACCAACACACGAATGAATGAAATCCGTGCAACAACAGGCTCTCAAGACCCTGAATATAAAAGACTACATGAGGTTGTGCTAAAAGAATTGATGGTTTTCCGCTTCTCCGCAAAACAAGTAGAAATTCTATGTGGTCAAGTGCGCGCCCTGGTACAAGATGTGCGGACACATGAACGTAAAATCTTAGACTTCTGTGTGAATAAGTCTGGCATGGATCGCTTGCACTTTATCAAGAGCTTTGTAAGTAATGAAATTAACTTGGAATGGTTTGATGACGAAATCGCATTAGGTAAGCCTTATAGCGAAACATTAAGCCGCTTTAGAGATTCTGTGATTGATCAGCAAGACCGTTTGATTGGTATGCAAGAAAAAGTGGGATTGCCGATTAAAGAGCTTAAAGAAATCAATAAACACATGACCACTGGCGAAGCGAGAGCGCGTCGAGCTAAGCGCGAAATGATTGAGGCTAACTTACGTTTGGTGATTTCAATTGCTAAAAAATATACGAACCGTGGCTTGCAGTTCTTGGACTTGATTCAAGAAGGAAACATTGGTTTGATGAAGGCGGTTGATAAGTTTGAATACCGTCGTGGTTTTAAATTCTCAACTTATGCAACATGGTGGATTCGCCAAGCAATTACCCGCTCAATTGCCGATCAGGCGCGTACGATTCGTATCCCTGTGCATATGATTGAAACGATTAACAAGATGAATCGGATTAGTCGTCAAATATTGCAAGAGTCAGGTGCTGAGCCAGATCCTGCATTATTAGCCGAAAAGATGGAAATGCCTGAAGACAAAATCCGTAAGATTTTGAAAATCAGTAAAGAGCCAATTTCAATGGAAACGCCGATTGGTGATGATGAAGATTCTCACCTAGGTGACTTTATTGAAGACTCGACAACACTGGCGCCAATGGATGCTGCTGTTTATGGCAGCTTGCGTGAAGCGACTTCTGAAGTGCTAGAGTCGTTAACACCACGTGAAGCAAAAGTATTGCGTATGCGCTTTGGTATTGAAATGAATACTGACCACACGTTAGAAGAAGTTGGCAAACAATTTGATGTGACGCGTGAGCGGATTCGTCAAATTGAGGCAAAAGCATTACGTAAGCTGCGCCACCCTACACGCTCAGAAAGACTCAAAAGCTTTTTAGAGACTGGGCAAGATTAAGCTGTAGTAACGGTTTTGGCCCTCTAGCTCATGCTTGGTTAGAGCAGTGGACTCATAATCCATTGGTGCCGTGTTCGACTCACGGGGGGGCCACCAATAACAAGGGCGATCTAAAATCGTTCTTTTACAACATTTATTTAGAGGAGCATGAATTGAATACAACATTAGTACTCGCATACCTTAAAAAACACGGGCAGAAGCTTGATCGTGAAATTGCTGAACAAACGGGCATCCCACTGGAAGCAGTGCATGCATCCATTCAAGAGCTAGAATCCAATAAAGCGGTTTCTAGCTGTAGTGTGACAAACTTTGACAATGGTGTCGCTATTGAAGGCCGCTTATGCAGAATTTCTGGCTATATCCCGCCAGCTGCGCCGGGTAGGAAATCTTCACCACAACCAGCATCAACGTAATCTGGATTAAATAGTTGTGATGGAATAATAGTATCAAGAAATTAAAAACGGCTTACCGATTGGTAAGCCGTTTTTTTATATGCGCCACCTAAAGACAATTGCATAAAAGCAGTGTTTTATGGCGATATGATGAATGCTTTGACCACAGTTTTGTTAAACAAAGGTATTTTAAAAGCAGAAAAAGGAGTAGTATTTTTAATGAAATCAAGCGCTAAAATGAAAAAATAAGGTCATTAGTTGATTTAAGTAACTTAAGATTCTGATTGTTTGGACGTCACAACGAGAGCTATTAGGGAGATTGTATTTTAAACACAATCAAACAAATAAAAACTATGTTTTTAACACAACCACCACTAGAAGGAGTTTATTATGAATGCAATTGTCGATATTAACCATCAAAGAAGCGCTATGTTTAAGCAGATTCAAACGCGATTTGATTATGAGTTTGGTGTAATTTGGTCAGTTATGAATCCAGAACCCCGGCCTTGTTTTAATAAGATTTGCTTAACAGAGCTATTGCAACACCAAGTTAGTTTACGGAGTACTGATGGTAAAATTATTTCAAAAGGTAAAGAACATCAAGTTAACTACCATGTGTTAGCCTCAAGTAGTGAAGGAGTGTTTAATTTAGGTGGTGATCTGTCTGTATTTAAGCAACTAATCCTTGCTCAAGATAGTGAAAATTTGCTTGAGTATGCGAAGCTTTGTATTGAAAATGTATGGACTTTTTATAATATGCAAGCGCCAATCACGACTATATCTTTAGTGCAGGGGCAAGCGATGGGAGGGGGTTTTGAATCTGCATTATCTGCCCATATCATGGTTGCAGAAAAAAGCGCAATCATGGGTTTGCCAGAGGTTCTATTTAACCTTTTTCCAGGCATGGGCGCTTTAAGCTTTTTAACAAGAAAAATAGGGCTGCAAAAAGCTGAAAAATTAGTGCGTAGCGGTAAAGTATATACAGGAGAAGAGCTATATCAAATGGGTGTTGTAGATGTGCTTGCAGAAGACGGTCAAGGAGAGTACGCAATGAGTCATTGGATTAAAAAAAACCACAGGTCTTTAAATTCGTTTCAAGCAATTACTAGGGCAAAGCAAAGGATAAACCCCTTGACTCATGATGAGTTAATGGAAATAACTGAAATTTGGGTGAAAGCCGCGCTCAACTTAGATGAGCGAAATTTAAAAGTGATGGAGCGCTTAGTTCGGGCACAAAACGCGAAAACAAAGTTAAGTACTTTACCTACAGAAAAGCAGAAAACAGGTTAAATGGTGCCTAGCTGTTAATGGCGGCCTCTGGCCCCCTAAGGTAATCTTCTATGGCGAGTGTCAATGTTAAGAAGTCTTTGTTCACCTTATCTAACATTGCCAATGACTCTTTGAGCGGAAGCGAGTCGTTTATTTTACTAAGGTTATTAGTAGAGGAGGCAAGTTGTAGGGCTCCTACGCTTAAGCTATTGCCTCTTAGTGCATGACAGTGGTCTTTTAATTGGCCGTAGTGCTTTTGTTTTATTGCTACGGTGATTTTATCAATCATTTGCAGTGAGTCGGCCAAATAGTTTTTTAGTAACCGATGCATAAACAGTTCATCACCGGCAGCAATTTTTTCTAGTTCTACAAGTGAATTGATGTTGAGTGCTGGGTTGTTTACAGCTAAATCAGTGACAAGCTCTTCAGGTTCTTTGTTATTATTAAGTAAGTTATTCATCCACTCTGTAGCAGAGTTCTGGGGTAGGCGTAAAGTTGATTGTATTGTATGAAATAAAGCGGTGGTGTCGATTGGTTTAGTTAATACACTATCAAATCCAGCATTAAGGGCCATGCTTTTTGTTTCCAATGTTACATCAGCCGTGAATAAAATAAAGCGTGTATTTTTGTCTGTAGGCTGCGTGAATCGATATAGCTTGATTGCTTCAATGCCAGTCATCCCCGCCATATTTAGATCAGTAATAACTAAGTCGTAGCTCTGAGTTTCTAACGTATCTAACATATCCTCACTACTTTCAACTAAGCTTACCTGATGGCCTGAAAGTGACAGTAGGCGAGTCATGATTTTCTGGTTGGTAGGTTCGTCTTCGCAAACCAGGATGTTGAGTTGATGCGCAGTGCTTTCTTTAGCTGTGGGATCGAATATATTGATAATGTCATCAGACTTAGCGACAGCAGAAATTGGTGAAAGATCTTTTTCCAAAGTAAGGTCAAACCAAAAGCGAGTGCCTACTCCTCCAGTACTCTGGAATTTTAATTCACCCCCCATTGCTTGAACCATGTCTTTTGCAATGGTAAGTCCTAGTCCGCTACCACCGAATTTACGTGGTACTGTTGCGTCAGCTTGCGTGAAACTTTCAAAAACTTTGTGATGGTTATCTGCAGGAATGCCAACACCTGTATCAATAACTTCAAACCTAACTTTGGTGTGTGTGCTACTGTCTTCAAGAGCAGTAGCAGAAATTGAGACGCTACCTTTTTCCGTAAACTTAATCGCATTGCCCATTAAGTTTGCTAGCACTTGGTGTAGAACAGCTGTGTCTCCACTTAGTGCTCCAATTGCGCCAGAAACATTACTAGTAACGTGTATATTTTTTGTTTGGCCTTGTATTTTAAATATGTCGACAGTTTCACTAATGGCATCTTCTACCGAGAAGGTTGCACACTCAATATGGAGCTTTCTTTCTTCTATTTTTGTAAGGTCTAATACATTATTCAGCAGAGATAACAATAGTTTAGAGGAGCTATGTAATGTTTGTAATAAATCTTTTTGGTCTGCATTTAATGGTGTGGATTCGAATAAAGTGCTAATGCCAATAATGCCGTTAAGTGGCGTGCGAATTTCATGACTCATATTGGCAACAAACCTGGTTTTTGCCGAGTTAGCATCTTTAGCTTTTACGGTAGCAATTTCAGCTTTGAGCTTCTCCTGATTTAAGCGTCTAATAAGTTGACCTACGTAAATAGGTAGGGTGAGCAACATAAAAATAAAACCAATGACAATTGGCTGGTGTTGAGCCCAAAATGGATTAATTTGCGTAGCAATTAGAAATCCGAGAAGACTAATGATTTGAGAGTGGTATAAATATTTTAAGCCAAAACGAAAACCATTCCCAAAAGTGACCCATAGGTAAACGCCAATGAGGATGACGCCAATTTCCCCTGCAAGTGACAAGAATGCTGTCGTTCCAACAACATCCAACCAATTTCCTAGAAGCCTTCTATTTCTGGAGGGCTCATTAGCTTTACTAATGATAATAAAAAGAATGGAGGCTAATAAAGTAAATGCTAATAAACAGTAAAGCCCTGTCATTTCATTAGCGGTTATATGCAGTTTGTTGTAAAAGGAACTGAGTATATAAATCGTAAAAATTACAACAATAATTAGACGCGTTAAGCCTTGTTCTAACTCAAGTTGATCGCAGTCTTTATTTGAATTAATGTACCAGCTTTTTAATTTGAATAACATATTGTTAGTTTAATGAGGTTATTTTGTGAGTGTAAAAGGTTTACTTTTAATGAGTAAAAACTGGGCCACATTGCATAGTTCTTGAGAATTGACGAGTTTAGTTAGGTATGCGGCAGCCCCTGCTGCTAATAGCTGCTGATGCAGCGCCTTGTCTTTGAGTACGGTAATGACAATAATGGGCGTTGGTTTGGCACTATTGGTATAGTTGATAGACTGTAAAAGTTGCATGCATCCCATTTCCTTCATGCTAAAGTCGGTGATGGTAAGCCCAACTTGTTTTTTTGCCAAATTTAATGTATCCACGGGGCTGGTCATTGTGACAATTTTTAAGTTAAGTTCTAGTGATTTAAGAACGGCTTTATGAATATTCAAAGCAACCGTCTGGTCGTCAACGATTAAGACGGGTTGTTTGAACTTTGCAGCGCTACGAATATGACTAATAATCATAGGAATAGCAAAACGTTAATGTAGGTGTGTATCGGCTTTATTAGCAATTGCTTCAATCTTATTGCGTATTGATATAGTGATTGCGATTAATTCTGGATCAAAATGCTTTCCACTTTCTACTTGTAAATATTCAAATGCTTTATCCATTGACCATGCTTCTTTATAAGGCCTTTTGCTTGTTAAAGCATCAAGCACGTCTGCAATCGCAACAATACGAGCAGAAAGTGGAATTTGGTCACCTTTGAGTTGATAAGGGTAGCCGCCACCATCGTAGCGTTCATGGTGTGCCAAAGCAATTTCACCGCCCATTTGTAAATATTTCGAAGGGCTGTTCCGTAGGATTTCATAACCAATAATGGGGTGGTTACGCATGGTGGATTGTTCATCTGCACTTAAAGGACCTTCTTTTAACAAAATGTGGTCAGGAATGCCGACCTTGCCAAGGTCATGCAATGGCGATGACAACGCAATCATATTGGTATCCTCTTCACTAAAGCCTGCTGCTTCTGCAATTAATTTACTGTAGAGCGACATGCGCTGCAAATGCATCGCCGTGTCATAGTCTTTATATTCACCAGTGCGCGCTAAACGCATTAAGGTTTCTTGTTCCCTAGCACTTATTTCCTTAATAGCGAGTTTCACTTTGTTCTCAAGTAAGTCACCCCTGCTTTGGAGGGCTAAATGTTGTTGACGCATCGTGAGTAGGTTTTTACATCTGGCAGTACACTCATATACATCGACTGGTTTACTTAAAAAATCGGCAGCCCCAACATCAAGTGCGGCATAAAGTGTATCTGAATCCTTGTTAGCAGTAATCATGACAATCGGAACATGAGCATAGTCGGGCAACTTCTTGATTAAGCGAATAAAATCAACACCATTCATGCCTGGCATTAGGAAGTCAACAAACACTAAGTCTGCAATGTTTTGCGCAGCCCATTCCAAGGCGCCTTCAGGGTTATTTTTTTCGACTATAGTTATATTAGGGCTCACGCTTCTAATAACCTGCGATAGGATTGCCCTGCTTGTTGATTGGTCATCAAGAATAAGTATGGAGCTGCTCCCGATCGATTGTAAATCTATCATTTTGTTTTATCCTAAAAAAAGTTTTTCATCGAAGAAAACCATGGGTGATAAAAAGATTTGACTTATTGTTATTGTTTAGCAATGTTGCACATATCTAAATGTAAGAGAAATTCATGTTTTATATTGTGAAAGAACCTAATTTTCCCATAATTATATTAAAACACTAGTAATAGTTTAACTCAATATTTGATTTTGGCTTTAAATCAAAGGCAATACAAATACGCCTTTCATCTGCTTTAAAAGGAATAGTGCGGTGAAATAGCGAAGAGGGAAATAGCACAATGTCACCTACATTAGGCAGGGCCTGTGCTGTCGGAAAGTCTGCTTGGGTTTTAGATGGTCGTATTGGGTAATGATCTCCATGGGTACCATATTCAAAAGACCCTTCATCACCCGCAACGCTTGGCATTGCCAAATAAACGGCGCCGCTAATCCACCCAATTTCATGAATATGGGCGTTTAAATGCCCACCTTGCATCATGTTGACGTACCAAGAGCTGGTAAACTCCAGTTCATCAGGGAATGATTGAATCAGTTCACATTCAGAGTTGGCGAAATGTTTTTGATAGTTACGAAACTCTTGTTTGACTAATGTTGCGAGCTGTTTGAATGAGGCTTCAGGCCTTTTAAATAAGTTGCCAGCGGATTGTTTTCCATAATGCAGCATACCTTGCACGCGCTCTGCAATGTCTGCGTGCTCGATGTCGTGTAGTAGTGCTTGCAGTAACGGGCTGCTTGGATCAGCTAATGCGCCAATGCTACTCTGATAGACAAATTCAAGCCCATTCTTACAAAAGTTATATTGGTCTTCTTGGTCAAAGTTGGTTGCATAATGGGTTGCTAGTGTTGCGATCAATGGCGAGGTGTGATGAGTATTGTTGAGCACATCATCCAGTGTTGTCTTGAAGTCATCAAATTGTTTAGCTTTATATAGGCTGTACAAGCGGCGCGCTTGCCAGTCATCAAACTGGGAACGTTCAAAAAAATCGGCTGCTTCACTATATCTTTTTGCTAAGTAACAAAACTCACCCATGTTGTAATTCGCATTTGGGTGGTCAGGATTGCGTGATAATGCTGCTTGATAGTTTTTGACTGCTGCAGCCATGTCGTCATGGTCGCGTTGTGTTTCACCTAGATTGTTATAAGCATCCGTATAGTTTGGGAATAAAGTAATGGCCTGTTTGTAGCTTTCAATGGCTTCTGCCAGGTTGCCTTTATCGCGCAATGCGGTACCTAGGTTAAAGTGCCCGCGCGCATCTTGTGGATTAATAGACAAGCCTTTTTTGTAGCTAGCAACCGCTTCATCCAGCATGCCTAGGCGTTGCAACACCGTGCCTAAGTTGCCATGGGCTTCAAAAAAGCTTGGTTTGAGGCTGATGGCTTTTTGGTAAGTGGTGAGTGCCGCATCAAATTGATTAACGTTGCTGAGAGCGATGCCAAGGTTGAAGTATAAGTCGACATTGTTTGGTTGAAGCTTGATTGCAATTTCATAACTGGCGATTGATTCTGAAAACCTTTGTTGACCATCTAGCGAGAGTGCAAGGATATGATGCAGTATAAAGGTGTCTGCATGCTTAGCAATGAGGGCTTTAGCCATTTGTTCGGCTGCGGCTAAATGTCCGCCATTAAGCTGTTGTATCAGTTGCTGTGTGTCTTGTTGACTCGGTTGCGATGTATTTGCCATGTGTTTTATCTTTTAGTTTTGACTGTTTTCTAATCTAGATGCCAATTGTTTGAGCAATCGCATTGCGATATTGGGGTTGTCCTTCAGCATGGCATCAATGTTTTCAGCGTAAATCACAATAATGCGCGCTTCTGGTGAAACGACAACCGCATTCGTGACGGTTGGTTGTTCCGTTAAGCTGGCCGTTTCTCCAAAGTGCTGTCCTGCATTTATTTTGCGAACCACTCCATCCGCGATGGTTAAATGGACTTCCCCATTAACCAGATAATAAAGATTACGCTCAGTATTGCCAAGTTCAAAAATATAGTCACCAGTCTTTGGCGTAATACCATAGCGATGCATGAGCGCTTCTATATAGTTGCTTTTATCTGGGACAGAATCAAATAAGCCTTTAAGCAATAGTGCATCTTGTTTTCTTAATGTCGCAATTAAGACTGAGCCCAGCAAAAAAACAGCAAAGTTGGCGTATAGCCAGGTGATGGAAACAAACATATTTTTCATGCTGCCAAATACAGCGCCATAACTTTGGTTGACTGAAAAGAATAAGGCAAATGCAGGCCGCATAAGCAGCCAGAGTAATGCAGTAAGTAATGCGCCCATTAAAATATGACGCATGATGACGCGCATTGGTAAAAACATTTTGTAGAATAAAGCGATAAGCAAAGTAGTGATGATTAACGTAATGGTGCCGCCGATGGTATTTAATGTTTCCGTCGGGAGATGGTCAGCTAATAAGTTAACGATTTCTTCAACGACATAGCCGGCAGCAGTAAATGCAAAAAATAGCAGCAAAATTCCCAGCACGGAAAGAATGTCACTGAGTTTGCTTTTGAGGAAAGAGGGTTTTTCTGTCACGGAGGAAATGTGATAAAAAGACGTACGCATGGCTCTAGCAAGTGGCGTAATCGTCCAAAATAGAATGAATAAGCCTAGTGCGCCCCAAGCGGCCTTGGTTGTCGATGCGTTATAAACCTCTTTCATAATGATGCCACTGAAGTCTGGCATGATGTTGCTGGTCAAGATAGCAAGCTTAACAATCGCATAATCAGATGAGAATACAAGGTGACTCAGCAGGTAGAAAATCAGTAGCACCATCGGGATGAGTGCAAATAATGCATAAAACGATAAAGCCGCCGACAGCCCTAATACATTATGGCGACCAAATCCAGCTAAGGTTTCGCGAAAGACAAAAAGCAACGTTGCGTACTCCTTCTTGGAGTAGGCAATGAGTGGTTTGCTAATCGCAGGGTGTGCTGCAAACTTATTAAAACTTACTTTTGCTGAGTTGAGTTTGTCCAAGTTAATGCGCTTAATTAGTCAGTTAATGCTTATTCTACAGCGCTTTAAATTTTTCTGTTGCACTGACGAGTGCAGAAATAACACCTGGCTCCATTGCGGAGTGGCCAGCATCTTGTACTACCGTGTATTCAGCATGCGGCATTGCTTTTGAGAGTAACCACGAAGTCTGTGGTGGGCACACCATATCATAACGACCTTGGACAATTGCAGTTGGAATATTGGATAGTTTTTTAGTGGCTTCTAATATTGACTCGCCATCAATAAAGCATAAGTTGCGTACATAATGTATCTGTACCTGTGCGCGTGCAACATCAACCATTTGTATGGTCTTTAGTGTGGCAGCAGTCTGTTTAATAGTGGGTTTGGTGGACGCTGCAGCTTTTGCCGCCGCTGGGTCTAAACGCATAATGCTGCCTTCGTAGTTATTCCACGCAATTGCGGCAGGGTGGCTAATTGATAAATCATCAGAAGCAATACGCTTTTCAAATGCCATTAACACGTCATCTTGTTCGTTTATAGGCAGGTAGTCTAACAACGTTTGCCAAACTTCTGGATAGAAGTGCTGAATATCACCTAGGAACCAGTTAAGCTCTGAGGTGCGGCTTAAAAAGATACCGCGCAATGTAAGAGAGATAACCTGTTGAGGGTGCTGTGTCGCATAGGCCAGCGCAAGGGTGCTACCCCATGATCCGCCAAAAACATGCCATGTCTCTATATTAAGGAGATAGCGCAATGCTTCTAGGTCATTCACTAAATCAGCTGTTGTATTGTTGGTTAGTGACCCTTGGGGACGACTTCTACCGCAACCACGCTGATCTAATAGAATGATTCTATAATGCGATGGGTCGAAAAAGCGGCGTTGACCAGGGTTGCAGCCACTACCTGGCCCCCCGTGTAGGAATACAATAGGCTTGCCACTTGGGTTGCCAGACTCTTCGTAATAAATTTCATGCAAATCATCAGTTTTGAGCCAGTTTGTTGTGTAAGGCTCTATTTCAGGGTATAAATTGTAAGTTAAATGACACATTTTTGATTTGCGCTTTCTATTTGATTTAGTTGATTATTTTACTATTACGATAATAGCTGAAATACTTTTTTGCATAATTGTAAATAAATTGTAACTAAAGTGTTGCAATTGTAAATAATTTGTTTTATATTCATATCTCACACGAAAATGTGTACAGAAATACGTTTTAAGTTTGTTGCGGTCAGTATATCGGTTTCGGCCGCATTGCTAAAGCAACGAGTTTTAAGCGTACTACTTTGAAACCCTTAGTAATAACTTTGGAGATAGACATGCAAGTAAATAAAATTAAGCTAGCTTTAGGCTTAGTAGCTGCAACAATGGCATTGCCAATGATTGCTTCAGCTGCTGCAGACCAAGAAGCGGCAATGAAGAATGCTAACAACTGGGCTCACCCACGTGGTCAGCATAATAACCAGGGCTATAGTTCTTTAGCTCAAATCAACAAAGGTAATGTAAAAAACCTTAAAGCTGCTTGGACTTTCGCTACTGGTGTTAACCGTGGTCATGAAGGTTCACCTGTTGTTGTTGGTAACATGATGTATGTACATACAGCATTCCCTAATAACGTATACGCACTTGACTTAAACGATAACCAAAAAATCGCATGGTCATACTTCCCTAAACAAGATCCTAGCGTTCAAGCAGTTCTATGTTGCGATAACGTTAACCGTGGTCTTGGTTACGGCGATGGCAAAATCTATCTTCAACAAAATGATGGTAACTTAGTTGCATTAGACGCTAAAACAGGTAAAAAAGCTTGGTCTGTATTAGTTAATGATCCTAAAGTTGGCGCTACAAATACTAATGCTCCTCACGTAATCAAAGACAAGATCTTAACAGGCTGTTCTGGTGCTGAGTTTGGTGTACGTTGCTTTATGGCAGCATACAATGCTAAAGATGGTTCATTAGCATGGAAAGCTTACTCAACAGGTTCTGATGTTGATGTAATGATCGGCGATGACTTCAACTCTGCTAACCCACAGTACAGTGCTTTGTCAGTATACAAAGACATCAACGGTGGTAACAAAGAAGGCGGTTCTTTTGAAGCATTAAAAGAAGGCCAAATGAAAATCGGTGAAAAAGACCTTGGTATTCGCACATGGTTAAAACCACAAGCTGTTAAAGATGGATGGCAGCATGGTGGCGGTTCTACATGGGGCTGGTGGCCATATGATGCACGTACAAACTTAGTTTACTACGGCACAGGCAACCCTTCAGTATGGAATCCAGATGTACGTCCTGGCGATAACAAATGGTCTATGACTATTTTTGCTCGTGATTTAGATTCTGGTATTGCTAAATGGGGCTACCAAATGACTCCACATGATGAGTGGGATTATGATGGTATTAACGAAGTTATCTTGTTTGACAAAGGTGGCAAAACATATGCATGGCATCATGACCGTAACGGTTTCGCATATACATTCAACGCAGGTAACGGTACTTTAATCGCTGCTGAGAAAGTTCACCCATTTGTTAACTGGGCAACTGGTATTGACCTGAAAACTGGCGTTCCACTAAAAGTGGGCACAGCTTCTACTCACCAAGACTACAATGCAAAAGGCGTTTGTCCTGCTGCGTTAGGTACTAAAGATCAGCAGCCTGCTGCTTACTCACCTAAAACTGGTCTAGTTTATTCTCCACTTAACCACGTATGTATGACATACGAGCCAGTTGAGTCTAAATATGTTGCTGGTCAACCTTGGGTTGGTGCTACATTGACTATGTTCCCAGGTCCTGACGGTGTTATGGGTGGCTTTGCTGCTTACAACCCAATGACTAACAAAAAAGTATGGTACAACAAAGAGAAATTCTCTGCTTGGGGTGGTGCTTTAACAACTGCTTCAAACCTAGTGTTCTACGGTACTCTTGATCGTTGGTTCAAGGCTTTAGATGCTCAATCAGGTAAAGAACTTTGGAAATTCCAAGTTGGTTCTGGTGTGATTGGTAATGCATTTACATATGGTTACAAAGGTAAACAACACGTTGGTGTGCTATCAGGTATTGGTGGCTGGGCTGGCGTTGCGATGAACCTTGGTTTAACTACCCCAACAGACGCACTTGGTGCTGCTGGTGGTTATGCTGAACTAGTTAAATACAACGCTGCTCCTGGCGGCGGTGCATTAACAGTATTTAGCCTATAATTTAGTGTTTCACTAAATTTGCTAAATTAGTTTAGTAATGCAACTTAAACACCCCGCTTCGGCGGGGTGTTTTTTTTATATAAAGAGAGTAAAAATCCTGTATATACAGATGGGTATACACACGGCTTATAATTAGTTAGAATTTCATAGATCGTTTTAATGATTTTAACTACCCAAGAACTTTAGCAACTGTTTATACTCTATAAAAAGAGTGTAAGAATGTGTCTGAATCATAATAAGGAATTCAAAAGATGTTAAAAGCAATCCAAAAAGCTGGCTTCATTGCTAGTTTATTATTCGCCGCAAATATATCAATGGCAGCTGCTATTGATGAAATCCCGCCATTAAATCCAGATGAAGGGCGGCCAGGTGAGCAGGCGCGTGTTCCTACATTAAAAGAATTTAAAGTATGTGCTGACCCAGACAACTTGCCATTTTCGAATAACAAGCAAGAAGGCTTCGAAGATAAAATTGCAGCCGTATTGGCAGAAGACTTGAAGCTGCCACTATCATTTATGTATGCTTTTAATCGTTTTGGATTTTTAAGAAACACCATTAAGGCTAAACGATGTGATGTGCTGATGGGCGTACCGCCTGATTATGACCCAGTCATGACTTCAAAGCCTTACTACCGTACTGGCCATGTCTTTGTTTGGCGTAAAGAGAGCGGCTATGACATTACGAGCTGGGATTCTCCAGACCTTAAAAAGGGGCTCATTGGAACGACAGATAAGTCTCCTGTCACGGTGCCAATGAATGATAAAGGTTTAATGTCTAATGCAAGAGCTTATCGTATTCAACGCGACCTTAATAAGCCAGCAAGTGAAATGATTGATGCCTTGGCAAACGAAGATATTGATATTGCCATTGCTTGGGGGCCAATTGGAGGGTATTACGCTAAGCTATCGAAAGTGCCGTTGGTCGTGAAGCTTGCGCCAGAGTATGAAACAGTCAATGCACGTGGTAAAACTTATTGGAATATGTCTATTGCAGTGCGCCATGGTGAGAAAGAGCGTATGAAAATGATTCAAGGCGCTCTAGATCGAAACCAAGATAAAATTCAAAAAATACTATCTGACTACGGTATTCTAACTGTCCCTGTGATTGCAGACGACAATATTATGCAAACATTTAAAAATAACAAAAAGAAACATCTAAAGAATGGTGACTAGTTAGCAAAAGTTTAGTAAAATGTTCGCCTTATTTGAGTTAGACAAAATCAAAAGTTCTGTGAACCAAATAATTAATTATTCGTCAAATGAGTGTAAGTGGTTTGACACGGTTTAAGTATATAAAAAACGATGCTTATTTTATTAAGTAGACACAAGGAGATCACATGTTAGGTAAGAACACATTTAAGTCAACTTTAGTTGGTGGCTTATTAACAATTGCAGGTATGGCTTTTTCTTTTCAAGCTAGTGCTGCTTGCGATTTTGTTTCGACAAAAGATGGCAGTCCATTGAAAATTAAAGTAACGGCTGAAGATTCAGATGCAGCAAAAACATTTTTGGAAACATGTAAAAATCCATACAATGAGATTTTTGCAAAAGATGCTAAAGCGCTTAAAAAATTAGGTAGAAGAGCATACAACTACAACAACTGTACTGGTTGTCACGGTGGTAAATTAGAGGGTGTTATGGCACCAGGTCTGCGAAAGCAGCCTGAAGGTGGTCAAAGTCAATGGGATAACATGTGGATATATGCTAAAAATGCAACTGACAAAGGCATGTTTGAAACGATTGCTGGAGGTACACCAGGTAAATCAGCTAAAGGTAATATGTTCATTTGGCATAACCAGATTGAAGGACATACTGGTGATGGCTTAACGACTGATGAGATTCTGCAGGCAGTTGCTTATGTCCGTACTTTTTATGCTGGCAAAGATGGAAAAACTTGGTTAAATTAATTCAAATTATTTAGCAGTAATATCAAAAACGGTTACACATTAAGTGTGACCGTTTTTTTTGATTATTTTCAATTAAGAGGTAAACTATTATGATTAGTGCATTTAAAAAAATAAACAAAGTGCAAGCCAGTCATTGCAATTAATAAATCTAGGGGTAAGGAATGGACTATATGAGAATTAGTATTGCTGTAATGGCATTTGCAGCAATGCTGACTGCCTGTGGCGGTAAAGATGATGCTGCCGCACCAGAAACCAAGGCTTCATCTGGAGCTGGATGCATTTTAGTGTCAACGATTGATGGAAGCCCACTCAATATTAAAGTAACTGCTGAAGATTCAGATGCAGCGAAAATATTTTTAGAAACATGTCAGAATTCATACAATGAGATTTTTGCACAAGATGCTAAAGCGCTTAAAAAATTAGGCAAAAGAGCATACAACTACAACAACTGTACCGGTTGTCACGGTGGTAACTTAGAGGGCGTGATGGCGCCAGGCTTGAAAAAGCAGCCTGAAGGTGGTCAAAGCCAATGGGATAACCAATGGGTTTATGCTAAAAATGCGACTGACAAAGGTATGTTTGAAACGATTGCTGGCGGTACACCAGGCAAATCTCAAAAAGGTATGATGTTTAAATGGCATAAACAATTGCCAGGCCATACGGGTGATGGCTTAACGACTGATGAGATTTTGCAGGCAATTGCATTTATTCGTACTAAATATGAAGGTACTGATGGCAAAACATGGTTAGAATAATTTAACCCTGGTTTATAATTAACGCGCTTACCGACTGCATATTCGTAAGCGCGTTTTTGTTTGGTGCCCACAATAGAGTAAAAGAAAAGAATGAATATGACAGCTGAAAAATTACATCATATCGTTATCGTTGGTGGTGGAGCAGGTGGCTTAGAGCTTGCAACTAGCCTGGGCGATTCGCTTGGAAGAAAAAATAAGGCAGTAATTACGCTGATTGATAGTGGACGTACGCACGTATGGAAGCCGTTATTACATGAGATTGCTGCTGGGAGCATGGATCCTGAAAAGCACGAATTAAATTATCTTGCACAGGCCCATTGGCATCACTTTAAATTTCGTTTAGGCCGAATGAATGGCCTAGATAGAAAGAAGAAGGAAGTGCTGCTTGATCCGTATCATGATGAGTATGGGTTCGAAGTGATTCCAGCAAGAGGTATTCCTTACGATAGCTTGGTTATTGCCATTGGTAGTACAACCAATGATTTTGGTGTTAAAGGTGCAAACAAACATTCTATTGCATTGGATACACAAGTTCAGGCAGAAAAGTTTCATCGCAAACTGCATAACTCGTTAGTAAGAGCGCAAACACAGGTGACACCTATTGAAGCAGGCCAGTTAGATGTTGCTATTGTAGGTGCAGGTGCTACGGGTGTTGAGCTAGCTGCTGAATTACATAATACAACGCGTGAGCTGGCTGCGTATGGTTTAGATAATGTTGATGCAGAAAAAGACATTAAGATTTCTATTATCGAAGCGAGTGAACAGTTGCTTCCAGCATTACCTAGAAAGCTTGCTAACTCTGTTGAATTGGAGTTAAAAAAGCTGGGCGTGCAAGTCAACACATCTGAACGTGTGATAGAGGTGACTGCTAAAGGTGTTCATACACATAGTGGGCGATTTATTCCTTCGGCACTTGTTGTGTGGGCTGCTGGTATCAAAGCGCCAGATTTTCTAAAAAATATAGCTGGGTTAGAAACTAATAGTATTAATCAATTGGTGGTTGAACAAACGTTACAAACGTCATTGGATCCCAATGTTTTTGCATTCGGTGATTGTGCGGCTTGTCCTTGGCTCGGGCATACAGGGAATGTGCCGCCACGAGCGCAGGCAGCACACCAACAAGCCTCGACACTGGTTAAAACGATGAAGGCTAGGGTTGCTGGTAAGAAAAAGCTTCCTACGTACAAATATAGAGATTATGGATCACTTGTTAATTTAGGGCGCTACACAACAGTGGGCAGTTTAATGGGTGCGCTTGCTGGAGGTTCTATGTATATAGAAGGATTGATAGCACGATTGATGTATCGTTCTCTCTATCAGATGCATTTGGTAGCATTGCATGGATTCTTCTCAGTATTTCTACAATCATTAGGACGATTTATTTCGAGAAGAACGGAACCACACGTTAAGTTACATTAATCGGTTGAATTTAGTTGAATGGTGCGGTTTTATTGATCTGAGATTTGAATGTTTCGATAAACGCGATTGATGATGCTCATGCTGATGATGATAAATGCGCCAAATGCAATCGTGATGGTGTTAATGTGAATGTCGGCCCGCACCATGAGTAAGTAAATACCTAACATGATGAGTATGCCAATATGCTCATTGAAGTTTTGTACGGCGATAGAGTGACCTGGACCAATCAAGTGGTGGCCTCTATGCTGTAATAATGCGTTGAGCGGTACGACGAAAAAGCCGCTCAATGCACCAATTAATAGTAGGATAAAGCCAGCCACTATCCAATGCGTCGTAAAGATCATAGCAATGACTAATACGCCCATGATAATGCCTGCAGGTAATACTTTTACCGACTTCTCTAAAGTGATATATTTTGATGCGAAAAAAGCGCCAATGGCAATGCCAACGCCGACAGTTGCAATTAGGTATGAAGACTCTTTAAACGTAAAGTCTAAAGCCAAGATGGCCCAAGTGATGACCACAAATTTAAGTGTGGCCCCAGCGCCCCAGAATAGCGTAGTAACCGCTAATGATACTTGCCCTAAGGGATCTTTCCACAAAGCAAAGAAAGCGTGTCTGAAGTCCTTTAAAATGTACTTGAGTGACTTTTGTTCTAGCTTATGATCAATAGGAAGCTTGGGAATAAAGTAGTTAAACACGGAAGCAGTTAGGTATAAACCACCAATGAGCCACATGGCCGCATCCAGACTCTCACTGGCAAAGCCACCTAATATCGTACCTAGAATAATCGCAATAACAGTAGAACCTTCCATCCAACCATTGGCTTCAACTAGTTGCGCACTCGGTAATAACTCAGTCATGATGCCATATTTGGCTGGAGAGTAAGCGGCGGCACCAATCCCAACAATGCCATATGCGAATAAAGGGTGCATGCCTAAGATCATGGCTAAACAACCAATCACCTTTACTAAGTTCGTAAAGAACATCACGCTACCTTTAGGAAATGCATCTGCAATCGGACCGACGAAAGGTGCCAGAAGGATATATGAAATGACAAAGAATTGTTGCAATAACGGCGTGTGCCATAGCGGCGCAGATATAGAAGCTAGCATGGCAATTGCTGCAAAAAGGAGTGCATTATCAGCCAGCGCAGATAGGAACTGCGCAATCAAGATAATATAGAATTTATTAGCCACTACGTTGAGCTACTTGGTTTTTTAGAGGGCATTTTAATTTTGGTTTTATAAAACCTCTGCCGCAAAATCAGCCAATCGAGAGCGTTCACCACGGATGAGTGTCATATGGCCATTATATGGCCAGCCTTTAAAGCGGTCTACAACATAGGTTAAACCGGAGCTACCTTCTGTCAAATAAGGCGTGTCGATTTGTTCAATATTACCTAAACAAACCACTTTTGTTCCAGGCCCTGCACGTGTAATCAGCGTTTTCATCTGCTTAGGCGTTAAATTTTGCGCTTCATCAATAATCAAGAATTTTTTTAAAAACGTACGGCCGCGCATAAAGTTGAGAGACTTTACTTTAATGCGTGTTCGGATTAAATCTTGTGTTGCCGCACGACCCCACTCCCCAGCATCTTCATCTGTTTGATTCAATACGTCTAAATTATCTTCTAAGGCGCCCATCCAGGGTCCCATTTTCTCTTCCTCAGTCCCCGGTAGGAAACCAATGTCCTCACCAACTGGAACAGTAACGCGAGTCATAATAATTTCTGAATAGGTTTTTTTATCCAGTGTTTGTGTGAGAGCTGCGGCTAATGTCAGCAACGTTTTCCCTGTGCCAGCTTGACCAAGCAGAGTAACAAAATCAATTTCAGGATCCATGAGTAAATTTAAAGCAAAGTTTTGTTCAGGATTGCGCGCTGTAATGCCCCATACATTATGTTTAGGATTGGTGTGATCCTGAATGACTTCTAGTACTGCATTATTATTTTCAACTTTACGGACAATGGCATGAAAAGGCTTTTCGTAGTCATAGAAAAGAAACTCGTTAATCATGAAGCTGCTGACTAGTGGCCCTGTGATGCGGTAAAACATATTGCCTGATTCTTGCCACGACTCCATATCTTTACTATGGTTATCCCAGAAGTCTTTAGGTAACTGCTTACTGCCGCTGTGTAGGAGTTCGGTGTCTTGTAATACTTTATCGTTAAAGTAATCTTCTGCGGCAAGACCCATTGCGCGGGCTTTAATGCGAATATTGATGTCTTTACTCACCAGTACAACTTCACGATCAGTGTGCTGTTGATGTAGGTGGAGGACAACACTAATAATTTGATTATCAGCTTTGCTACCAGCTAGGCCTGGGAGGTTGGTGTCAACTTGGTTGGTTTGTAAAAATAATCGGCCAGCAACATGACGGTTACCTTGAATCCCCAGTGGGCAGCCTTTTTCTAAATCAATTAAATCAGTACCAACAATTTCTTCCAAGTAACGGCTGGCTTGTCTTGCATTTCGGGCAACCTCTGTGAGGCCTTTTTTATTATTATCTAGCTCCTCAAGTGTCACCATTGGCAAAAATATATCATGTTCCTCAAACCTAAAGAGTGATGAAGGGTCATGCATGAGTACGTTTGTATCGAGCACAAAAAGTTTTGCGTTTGCCGTGTTCTTTTTTGTCATGAGCTTTCTTAGGTTATTAAATAAACTTGGATATTAAATTTGAGTCATAAAATAATTAAATCGATTTTACGAATGCCAGCACTTCTTCTACATGGTCAGCTACCTTTACTTTACGCCACTCTTGAATAAGCATGCCATTTTTATCGATGACAAAAGTACTCCGCTGTATGCCACGTACTTGTTTACCATACATATTTTTCATTTTAATGACATCAAAAATTTGGCAGGCTTTTTCTTCAGAGTCTGATAACAGTTCGAACGGAAAGCTAAACTTAGCTTTAAAGTTTTCATGCGACTTAAGGCTGTCACGAGAGACGCCGACTATTTCAGTACTGGCTGCTTGGAACTCGCTATATAAATCTCTGAATTCCATGCCTTGTGTTGTACATCCCGGAGTCGAGTCTTTTGGATAGAAGTAGACAATGAGGTTTTTACCAATGTAGTCAGATAGTTTGAATGAATGACCGCTAGTTGCAGGAAGTTCGAAATCTGGAACAGTTTTATTGAGCATAAATTTTATGAATGGTTCTTATATAGTTATATTAAATACACTTCTATTGTTGTAAAAATTAAGAATTAAAGCAAGCATATTCGCAATAATTTTTTTACAAGGATGTGGTTCATTTCTACGGGAATTTCAACATAATTACTGCGGAAAGTATAATGTGATTTTTGTTCCCTTTGGCTCTGCTGATTGGAAGTCAATTTGACCGTTCAGTACTTCGCATGCTTTAAATGCAAAGGGAATGCCTAGCCCAGTGCCAAAGCGTTTAGTTGACTTTCCTGGGCTCAGTGTGCTTGGGTCAGGTTTAAATGGCATGCCGCTACCTGCATCAATAATGCTAACGTTTAATATTGCTTCATTGATCTCTGCATTTATTTTAATCTCACTATTTTGTGATGAAGCTTCAATTGCATTCAAAATAAGGTTGTAAAATAGTTGTTCTAATAAATGTTCGTCGGTCAAAATTTCTTGATCTTTTATCGCTATTCTTTTGATAAGTTTTATGTTTTTTTCTGATAATTTTTGTTGTAACGGAATAAGCGCATTGGTCATGACTTTATCGAGTGATGCTTTGCTTAATGCTGGTTTTACTGGATGCAAGTAAGCCAATAAAGATGTTGTCCAGCGTTCTAGTCTGTCGACAGTATTTATAATGCCGCTAATGGAGTCTAGCGTGTCTTTGTCATCTTCTTTTATGTCAACGACTTGTGCCGTTGCGCGAATGCTAGCTAGAGGGTTGCGAATATTATGTGCCAGCATTGGCACTAGTAAACCCAACGCAGCTTGTTTCTCAGTACGCACTAAAGCATCACGACTTTCGGCCAAATCGGCAGCCATCTTATTAATTTCTTGAGAAAGTATGGATAGCTCTTCTGCACCAGCATCAGGTACTTTGTGTTGCAAATTGCCTTGACTGATTTCTTTAGTTGCTTTCATGATGGCGTTAATTGGATTAACAATCGCACGTTTCAGTAGTATGCGAGAAAGTATTAACAATAGACCTGCAAGTAGAATTGGAATACCCAATATAATAATCGATGTTCTTTTTGCTTCTTGTAGCCGCTCTTTCATTTCATTTTGTTTGAGCGCGAGTAAATCTTCCGCACGCTTAGAAACCGTTTCATAACGGCTAAAAATACCCGTTTCCATATCTTGGTAGAGCGTTTTGCGTGACGCATCATTTGGGCTAATTTGATATTGGTTAAACATATCAGGCGCATTAGTTGCAAAGACCTTGTAGTTTTCTTTTAAATCAGTAATGGCTTTTTTTTCCTCTGCACCTACCGCTAATTTTTCTAGCTTCTGGAAGTGCTGCAAAATGGATGTTGTATAAGTGTTGTATTCTGCCTTGGCGTTCTGGTCGCCTAATAAGTAGGCATCAAATAACTCTTTCATTTGCCGATATAAGTCACCACGCGTTTGTTGGATTTCTTGTACTAAAAAATGAATGCGTTGTGATTCTTGGGATGATTTATCCCAAAGGTGAATGCCAAAACCACCGCCCATAACAGCAATAATAATCAGCGCAATAAAAATAAGTTCATGACCTAATAGTAAGTCACGCAAGGCCCTTGTTTTTGCTGGTTTGCTTAAATTAGCCATTAGCTAATTTAAAGCTAACGGGGATTGTAATGTTAAACGAGCGACCCTGTAGTGCTTTGGGAGGGGCTGGGAATGGAGAAGCTTTTTTAACCATAGCTAAAGCGCGTTTGTCTAATGCCTCACGGCCACTACTTTCACGAACATTCGCTGAAATCACGTTGCCATCACTGTCAATTTTAAGATCGAGTAGTGCAGTACCTTGCCAGCCACGTCTCTGCGCAATTTTAGGGTACGATTTATGTTTTGCAATGGCACTCCCTAATAAGCGACCATAAGCATCTTTTGCACTGTTTATATCGGCTTGACTCGGCGCAGGTGGAGGTGGCGGCGGGGGTAGTTCAACAGGAGTTGGGGGTACAATGACTTCTGCTACTTCCTCAACAGTTGACTGTACTGCAATAATATCTTGTGGTGTTACTTCAGGCTGCTCTACTGGCATAGGCGCTTGTTTTTTTATTGGCTTTGGCTTGACAACCGGCTTAGGTTTTTTCTTGATTGGTTTTGGCGGTTCATGAGTATCGATAGGTGGTAATGGCTCTGCAGCAGGTGCTGCTGGGGCTGGTTGTTGTAGCTCGATTTTTAGTACCTGTGGTTTGTTTGGTTCACTAGAGAAGCCAAAGCTTGGCACGACGACAACGACGAGTGCATGCAATAACATGGAAGCGGTAATCGCCCAAATAATGCCGCTTCCATCAAGTCGATGGTTGTTAATTGAAAGTTCCAAAGTAAGGTGCCAGAATAAGGTGCTGTAAAAAGATAAGCCGTTGATTATACTATGGCTAGGATTGGTTTACTAAGGTGAAAAGCTGGCTTCTATAAGCCAAATTATTAACTTTATGTTAAATAAGCCCTTCAAATATTTGTATATTCACGGTAGTCCCTGCTTCACAATGCCCAACGAATTCATCCAGCACAATAAAACAATTGGCTAGACTCATGCTGCTTAATATCCCAGAGCCTTGATTCGCTAATGGTTTTACTTTCCATACACCACTTTCTTCAAATAAAATGCCACGCTGAAATTCTGTGCGGCCTTTTGCTTTTTTAATAGGTGCTGTGCATTCTACTTTAAACACCGGTATAGGTTTGACTGTATTGCCCATCAGAGCCAATACGGCTTGCTGCACAAATTGATAAAACGTCACCATGGTGGAAACTGGGTTGCCAGGTAAGCCGAAGTAGTGCGCATTGCCCACTTTCCCATAGGCTAGCGGACGACCTGGTTTCATATTGATTTTCCAAAATAACACTTCACCATGTTTGCTCAGAAGTGATTTCATATAATCCGCTTCACCAACGGAGACGCCGCCACTGGTTAATACGACATCATGATCACCTGCTGCTTTCAGTAAGGCGGCTTCAAGCAGCTCTGGCTGGTCTGGCACAACGCCTAAATCCGTAATGGATACGTTTAATTGGCTGAGCATGCCGTAAATCGTGTAACGATTGCTGTCGTAAATTTGACCTTGCTCAAGAGGCTTGCCGACGCTAACTAATTCATCGCCCGTACTGAAAAATGCCACTTTTAATTGACGGTGTACGGTAACATCCGCAACGCCTAAGGATGCTAGCAGACCTAAGTCGGCCGCTTGCATTTGATGGCCTTTACTCAATACGGTGTCACCACTTTTCAAATCTTCGCCTGCAAAGCGCACATTCGAACCCGCTGCTGGCGCTTCTAATATATTGATGTATTCACCTTTGTTGACGGTTTTTTCCTGCATGACTATCGTATCAGTCCCTTTTGGAATCACAGCACCAGTCATTATTTTGACGCATTCGCTGGCTTTGACTTCGCCATCAAACGGTCTACCCGCAAATGCAGTACCAATGATTTTAATCATTTTAATACCGTTGCTATGTTTGAAAGCAAAGCCATCCATGGCGCTATTATCATAATTGGGCACGTTGTTCGGTGACACCACATCCTTTGCAAGCATGCGGCCTAAACTCTCACGGATTGGTAAGGCTTCAGTCTCTATCACTGGCGTTAAAAATTGTTGAATAAATGCGCGTGCCTGCTGCACTGACATTGCATTAGGGTCATAATCATCCATACAGCTTGGGTTGGTCGCTAGTTGGTTTAATGTTGCTTTAGGCATGTGTTGTTTGTATCCAATGCATAATAAATGTACAAATTGCCGTCGTATCGTTTAGCTCTAATTGTGGTTTGGTGCAGTCAATTGTTTCATCGCATGCGATCGCGATAATATTAGAGTCACCTTCGGCCAGCAAGGGCAAGCCCAGACTAGGACGGTGTATTTCAATTTTAGTGATCTTGGTTTGTTTGAAACCTTCCACTAAAATTAAATCAGCATAAGTGTGATCTAGTTGCGCCAATAGCGATGATAAATCTGCTTCGCCACTATCATCTGGCGTGCGTTCCACCTCGGTCATTAGTGCCCAACGCTTTCCAGAAGCAATCAGCGTTTGCACGGCACCTGCTTCGCGGATGTTGTAACTATCTTTGCCAGGGTGGTCAATATCAAATTTGTGATGGGCATGTTTAATCACGGAAACACGGATATTGTGTTTAGCTAATTCAGGTATTAGCTTGGTAATGACCGTTGTTTTCCCCGAGTTGCTACCTGATGCAACGATGCCAAGAATAGGTGTCTTATGCATATTCTAGTTTAAGTGCTAACGCATCTAACGCTTCGAAAGTATTTAAATTCACAAAAGCTTCACTCACATCATTGAATTCGACTTCAATATACTGATGGCTTTTTTGCCAAGTACTGACTCTACGCTCACCTTGGTCTATGTACTCTAACAGGGAAGGCAATACGGTTTTTTTCATTAAACAAAAGACGGAATGGGTATCACCTGCACTTTTTGCGACCGCAATATCTGCTTCTTTATCAGTTAAGGCCTTCATTAACCGCCCAACTAAATCTTCAGGTAACAGCGGTGAGTCACATGGCACTGTTAATATGTAATCGTGCTTCCCATTTTTTAAACCTAGTGCAAAACCCGCTAATGGGCCGATAAAGTTTGCATGCTCATCTTTGAGTACCTGCAAGTTGAATGTTTCATACCGGTCAATCTCACGATTAGCATTAATGAGGACTTCATCGACTTGCGGCATTAGCCGCTCGATCACGTGCTGGACTAACGGTTTATTGAGAAGTGGCACTAAACCTTTGCCTGCGCCGCCCATGCGATTGGCTTGCCCGCCCGCTAAAATAATGGCTGAAATACTCAATTGTTTAACCCCCTGTATGAGACATGAAACGCACAACGGCAGGCGCAGCGCGTTTTAAATCAAAATCGTGTCCTTTTGGTTTGACTTTCATGCTGTTGATAATGGCTTCGATTAAAGGTGCATCATCGTTTGGATGCGCGCGTAATAAAGGCATTAATTCCACTTTATCTTCTTGACCTAAGCATAAGTAAAGCTCGCCTTGGCAGGTGATGCGGACACGATTGCAACTCTCGCAAAAGTTATGACTATGCGGGGAAATAAACCCAATCTTTGTTTGCGTATCAGTGACACGCCAATATTTTGCAGGCCCTCCTGTTGACTCGGTGCTAGATAGAAGCGAGTACTTACTTTTAAGCTGTTTTAGTGTATCAGCATTACTGACAAAGGTGTTCTCACGTACGTGGTTCACATCGCCGAGCGGCATCTCTTCAATAAAGCTAATGTCGATTTGCTTATCAATGGCAAACTGCACTAAGTCAAAGACTTCATCATCATTGGTGCCACGCATTAATACCGTGTTGAGCTTGATGCCTTCAAAGCCTGTTGCAATCGCGCTATCGATCCCTGCGAGTACTTTGTTTAAATCGCCTGTACGAGTGATAGCTTTGAAGCGTTCAGCATTCAGGCTATCCACGGAAATGTTAATGCGTTTGACGCCAGATTTTTTTAGCCCATCAGCTTGTTTACTCAGTTGACTGCCATTGGTCGTCACCACCAATTCATCTAAGCCGTCTAATTGACCAATCTTATCAAACAGCCATAACGCATTTTTACGCACTAACGGTTCGCCGCCAGTGATGCGTACTTTGTTGACACCCAGCTGAACAAACACATTCACAATGCGAGCACACTCTTCTAAACTCAAGACGTCATTGCGCGATAAAAACGTCATGTCTTCCGCCATGCAATATTGGCAGCGGAAGTCGCAACGATCGGTAATGGATAGACGAATATAGTCGACTTTTCTGCCGAATTGGTCGATCAATCTACTCGGAAGTTTGTTTGGAATGGTATCCATAAAAAAATAAGGGTTATTGAGTGGTGAACTAATCATTATTCTAAGCCCTTTTCAGGCTTTAATAACAATAGTTTTAGGTATATGATAACGTATTATATACAATTCATTAACATTTGGAGTTAGTTTTGGCGAATCAGCTTTCCGCGGCGGAGTTAGACAGAATAAAAGCCCACATTTTGGGCCATCAGGGGATGCCTGGTGGCTTGATGCCTTTAATGCATACAATTCAAGATGATATTGGATATGTGCCCGAAGAGGTGTATCCGCTCGTTTCAAAAGCCATGGCATTATCGGTGGCTGAAGTGCATGGGTTTGTGAGCTTTTACCATCACTTTAGAACCCACCCTGTTGGCAAGCATGTGTTGCAAGTGTGCCGTGCAGAATCCTGCCAAGCCATGGGCTCTGAAAAGTTGGAGGCAGACATTAAAGCCAAGTTAGGTATTGATTATCACGAAACGACAGCCGATGGGAAAGTGACCTTGTTGCCTGTGTACTGTTTGGGTAATTGTGCCTGTTCACCTGCGGTGATGATGGATGATGATGTGTATGGGCGTGTTGATATGGAGCAAGTAGAAGAGTTAGTGAGTGAGGTCAGCAATGGTTAAAGTTTATATTCCTCGCGACTCTACGGCATTATCGGTAGGCGCAGACAGAACTGCAAAAGCGATTCAAGCAGAAGCTGAAAAACGTGGTGCAGACATTACAATTATTCGCAATGGATCACGTGGTCTCTTTTGGATAGAGCCAATGATTGAGGTGGAAACGCCGAAAGGTCGTGTGGCTTATGCGCCAGTTAAACCAAAAGATGTGGCGAGTTTATTTGATGCTGATTTTATCAATGGCGGCGATCATGCTTTATCGCTTGGCTTAACTGAAGAAATCCCATACTTGAAAAATCAGCAACGCTTAACATTTGTCCGTGCAGGTATTACTGATCCTGTTTCATTAGAAGACTATATTGCATATGACGGCTATAAAGGTTTAAAAAATGCATTGGCAATGACGCAAGAAGACATTGTTAAGGCCGTGACTGATTCAGGTTTGCGTGGGCGTGGTGGTGCTGCGTTTCCAACGGGTATTAAATGGAATACGGTATTAGGTGCTAAAGGCGCACAAAAATATATTGTTTGTAATGCTGATGAAGGCGATTCAGGCACTTTCTCTGACCGCATGGTCATGGAAGATGATCCTTATGTATTAATTGAAGGAATGACCATTGCTGGTCTCGCTGTTGGTGCAACACAGGGCTATATCTATTTGCGTAGTGAGTACCCACATGCGCTGCATATTTTGAATGAAGCGATTGATAAAGCCAATGCGGCTGGCTACTTGGGTGATGATGTTTGTGGTTCAGGTAAAAGCTTTCAGATGGAAGTCCGCCGAGCAGCAGGTGCCTATGTTTGTGGTGAAGAGACTTCATTGTTAGAAAGCTTAGAAGGGAAACGTGGTTTAGTACGATTTAAACCACCACTACCTGCGATAGAAGGTTTATTTGGGAAACCAACCGTAGTCAATAATGTCATAAGTTTAGCAACCATACCGATTATTTTAGATAAAGGCGCACAGTATTATGCTGATTATGGTATGGGACGCTCACGTGGCACATTGCCAATTCAATTGGCAGGGAATATTAAATGCGGTGGCTTGGTAGAGTTGGCGTTTGGCATCACCTTAAGAGAGCTGCTGTATGACTATGGAGGTGGCTCTGCCAGTGGTAGGCCAATCCGCGCAGTGCAAGTGGGCGGACCCTTAGGCGCATACTTGCCAGAGAGCCAGTTTGATACACCAATAGATTACGAGTCATTTCAAAAGCTTTGGGCGGTACTTGGTCATGGTGGTATTGTTGTATTTGATGACACTGTCAATATGGCGAAAATGGCGCGTTATGCCTTTGAATTCTGCTCTATTGAAAGTTGTGGAAAATGTACGCCATGCCGCATTGGTGCAACACGTGGTGTGGAAGTGATGGATAAAATTACATCAGGTACGGAACACACCAAAAATATACAAGTGTTACGTGATTTGTCTGACACCATGCTGAATGGTTCATTATGTGCCTTGGGAGGCATGACGCCTTACCCAGTCATCAGCGCATTGAATCACTTTGGGGAAGACTTTGGTTTGAATAAGGGACTTAACGAAAAAGAAGGTGCCGCTTAATCGCGGTAAAGGATAGCATCATGGATGATATTAAATATACAGCGACAGCGCCAAAAAGTCTGAAATACGACCCTAATAAAGATTACGGCACACCAAAAAAAAACAGTGACACCTTAGTGACATTGAATATTGATGGTGTTGATGTGACCGTACCTGAGGGCACTTCTATTATGCATGCTGCTCAACTTGGTGGCGTGACGGTACCAAAATTATGCGCTACCGATTCATTAGAGCCATTTGGCTCTTGCCGCTTGTGCTTAGTTGAAATCGAGGGCCGCCGTGGCATGCCAGCTTCTTGTACGACGCCAGTAGCCGACGGCATAAAAGTAAAAACACAAACCAAAGCTTTGGCTGATACTCGCCGTGGTGTAATGGAGCTGTATATATCAGACCATCCGCTAGATTGTTTAACATGCGCTGCGAATGGTGATTGTGAATTGCAAGACATGGCAGGCGCGGTTGGTCTACGCGAAGTCCGTTATGGATACGAAGGCGAGAACCATCTCAAGGCAGAAAAGGATGAAAGTAATCCTTACTTCACCTTTGACCCTTCCAAATGTATCGTCTGCTCACGTTGCGTACGTGCTTGTGAAGAAACGCAGGGGACATTTGCCTTGACGATTGAGGGCCGTGGTTTTGATAGTAAAGTGTCCGCAGGGAATAAAGACTTTATGGATTCGGAGTGTGTGTCCTGTGGTGCTTGTGTGCAAGCTTGCCCAACGGCAACCTTGATGGATAAAACTGTGATTGAGTCGGGCACACCAGAGCATAAAGTGACGACAACCTGTGCTTATTGTGGCGTGGGCTGTAGTTTTAATGCTGAAATGAAAGGTGATGAAGTCGTCCGAATGACGCCTAATAAAGATGGCGGTGCAAATCATGGACATTCTTGCGTAAAAGGCCGCTTTGCATGGGGTTATGCAACACATCAAGACCGCATCACAACACCGATGATTCGTAAAAGTATTCATGATGAATGGCAGCAAGTCAGTTGGGATGAAGCGATTGCATATGCAGCCAGTGAAATCAAACGTATCCAAGCTAAATATGGCAAAGACTCTGCTGGCGGCATTACGTCATCACGTTGTACTAATGAAGAAGTGTATGTGACTCAGAAGTTAGTGCGTGCGGTATTTGGTAGTAACAATGTCGATACTTGCGCTCGCGTTTGCCATAGCCCAACCGGTTATGGTTTGAAGCAAACCTTGGGGGAGTCCGCAGGTACGCAAACCTTTGATTCTGTCATGAAGTCAGATGTGATTTTTGTAATGGGCTCAAACCCAACGGATGCACACCCAGTATTTGCTTCGCAAATGAAGCGCCGTTTACGTGAGGGTGCCAAGCTAATAGTGGCTGATCCACGTGCGATTGATTTGGTTGAAAATACACCGCATGTTCGTGCTGATTATCATCTAAATTTAAGACCTGGTACAAACGTTGCGCTAATTTCTGCAATGGCGCATGTGGTTGTGACAGAAGGTTTGGCGCGAGAGGATTTTGTCAAGGCGCGCTGTGAGTGGGAGTCGTTTGAAGTGTGGCGTGACTTTGTGGCAAAGCCAGAAAACTCACCAGAAGCACTAGAAAAAGAGCTTGGCGTTGATGCTGAAAAAGTACGAAAGGCGGCACGGTTATTTGCTACTGGCGGAAACGGTTCAATCTACTATGGTTTGGGTGTGACTGAACATAGCCAAGGATCAACTGCAGTGATGGGCATTGCTAACTTAGCAATGGCAACAGGCAATGTTGGTCGAGAAGGTGTTGGTGTGAATCCATTGCGGGGGCAAAATAATGTGCAAGGGTCCTGTGATATGGGCTCTATGCCGCACGAGTTTCCAGGTTATCGCCATGTACAAGATGATGAAGCGCGTGCTGAATTTGAAGCGGCTTGGGGCGTTCCACTTAGCGCGGATCCGGGCTTGCGCATTCCAAACATGTTGGATTTGGCGGTGGAAGGCAGCTTTAAAGCACTCTATTGTATTGGTGAGGATATTGTACAATCTGACCCTGATACCAAACATGTAACGCATGCTTTAGAAAGTATGGAGTGCGTGATTGTACAAGACTTATTCTTGAATGAAACGGCCATGTTTGCCCATGTATTTTTCCCTGGGGCATCATTTCTAGAGAAAAATGGTACGTTTACCAATGCTGAACGCCGCATCTCACCTGTACGTAAAGTAATGGCACCTAAAAACGGAATGGAAGATTGGGAAATTACCGCCAAGCTTTCAGAGGCTTTAGGCTACCCAATGCAATACAATCATGCCAGCGAAATTATGGATGAAATTGCAAAGCTGACACCGACGTTTAAAGGCGTGAGTTTTGCAAAATTAGATGAACTGGGCAGCATACAATGGCCATGTAATGATGAGGCCCCAACGGGTACGCCAACCATGCATGTCGATGAATTTGTTCGAGGAAAAGGTAAGTTTTATATCACCCAATATGTGGCAACGACTGAAAAAGTAAATGGAAAATACCCGTTAATTTTAACGACTGGCCGTATTCTCAGCCAATACAATGTTGGCGCACAATCGCGCCGCACACAAAATGTCGCATGGCACCATGAAGATGTGATCGAATTGCATCCACACGATGCAGAGGAGCGCGCGGTTCAAGAGGGGGATTGGGTTAGTATTGCTAGTCGCTCAGGAGAAACTGTGCTGCGAGCAATCATTACAGAGCGTGTGCAGCCAGGTGTGGTGTATACCACTTTCCATCACCCTGAATCAGGTGCAAATGTCATTACGACTGATAACTCAGATTGGGCAACGAACTGCCCAGAGTATAAAGTGACGGCTGTACAAGTGGCTAAAGTGAATCAGATATCAGACTGGCAAAAAGAATACAAAACATTTAGTAAGTCACAAATTGAACTGACGAGGGTTTTGCCGACTAAGCCTGCGGTAGTTGAATAAATAACATTGGCATGAAGTCACCTTTTACTAAAGGTATTACAAGACCAGTACAAGAATACACTGTGCAACGCTGGCGTGATGGTGAGCTTGAAAAAGCCAACGATCAGTTGGCAGAAGAAGTGCCAGTTGCGTTAGTGTATAACGGCGTTTCACATGCAGTGATGTTGGCAAGCCCACAAGATTTGGAAGATTTTGCCCTGGGCTTTTCATTGACTGAAGGGATATTGCAAGATAAAAGCGAGCTGTATGGTGTGGAAATACAAGTGCAAGAAAATGGCATGGAATTGCAGGTCGAGATTGCTACTGAACGGTTTGTGAAACTTAAAGATCATCGGAGGAATATTGCAGGGCGTACCGGCTGTGGCTTATGTGGAGCTGAAAGTTTAACGCAAGTATTTCGATTGCCAGTCGCTAATGATAGTGTAGCTGCATTGCAGCCAATCAGTATGGAAAGTATTTTTAAGGCGCATGAAAGTATTCGTGCTTTGCAACCGATGCAGAAGCTAACTGGAGCAACACACGCTTGTGCTTGGGCGGATAGTGGTGGTGTCATCCACTATGTCCGAGAAGATGTTGGAAGGCATAATGCACTGGATAAATTGTTAGGTGCTTTATGTAAGCAAGAGGTAAAGGGTGGTTTTATTTTAACGACAAGTCGTGCTAGTTACGAAATGGTGCAAAAAGTGACCATGATGGGATTTGATTTGTTAGCGGCTATTTCCGCACCGACAGGGTTGGCCGTGCGTATTGCAGAGGCGTATGGGGTTACCTTGTTAGGGTTTGTGAGAGATCAACAATATGTGGCTTACAGTCACGCGAATAGAATGACAGAATAGGGCAAGGAAAGTATGGAAGCAGATAAATTAATCGTGATGGCCAATCAAATTGGTGACTTCTTTGAAGCCTACCCAAGCAAGGAGCAGGTTGAGGCGGGTATTGCTGGTCATTTAAAAGCATTTTGGAATTCAGTCATGATAAATGCCATATTAGCACACGTGAAAGAGAATGATGGACAAGGCTTACATCCAAGTGTGAAAGCCGCTATTCAGCAACACTTAGCTTAGGTGCTTTGGATTTGAATATTAAAAGGGCTTGAATATTTAATGGAGCTTGTTTCAAATGGCTTGCTAATAGTGCCGATTATTTTTATTGCCGCACTGCTTTACTCTTCAGTTGGACACGGTGGTGCATCTGGCTATATCGCTGTGATGGCATTGATGAGTATCGCCCCAGAAAGTATGCGACCAGCAGCATTAACTTTAAATGTGCTGGTCAGTGCAATTGCGCTGTATAAGTTTTACAAAGTAAAAGCTTTCTCTTGGCAGTTGTTACTCCCTATTATTGCTGGATCGATACCACTTGCTTTTGTTGGCGGTCAAATTTCATTGCCATCTCATATTTATAAGCCAGTAATTGGCCTTGTGTTAATCATTACTGCTTGGCAGATTTATCGTAGATCTAGCTTTGTGCTAGTAAAGATTAAACAACCACCAAATAAATTATCGTTAATCGGTATGGGGGCTGGTTTAGGTTTGTTATCAGGTTTGACGGGCGTTGGCGGTGGTATTTTTTTAAGCCCTATTCTTATTTTAATGAACTGGGCAGAAACCAAAATGATTTCCGGTATTGCGGCAGCTTTTATTTTGGTTAACTCTATTGCAGGTTTGGCCGGTGTACTAACGCAACCTTATCAGCTACCAAATGGTTTGGCCTTTTGGGCATTGGCTGCTGTGGCTGGTGGTTTGATTGGCGCGGAGTATGGTAGCCGCCGTCTAGCAAACCCTGCAATTAGAAAGTTGCTAGCACTGGTACTAGTCGTTGCTGGTATTAAGATGCTATTAACGGGCTAGGGCGTTCGTTGAAATAGCCTAAAGCTTTCTTTACGCTCACTGATACGTTTCCCACCCCAAATATAATCCCAACTTTCATCAAGCATGACTTCCGTCGGATCGCGTTTGTCTTGAATTAAAAATAAATCACAACTAGACTCTTCGCCCGACTCGCTAGGCTGTGTTTTAACATTAGCATAATAATGCAGTAAGTCTCTCTGGGCATCACCTAGATCTTTGCTCGTAATGCAGCTGTAATCTTTGGGGAGTACATTTTTGAAACCAGTGAAAACATCATGATAACTACGTGCTGAATCAATGATGGGTAGCCATAATGTCATTAGTAATGTCCATGTGAATGTCATACCAATAGCCCAATTTGTTGCTACTGCACGATTCGAATGTTTAGAGCGAAGCGTAGCAAAAAGCCATATCAAAGTAATGGCAGAAGCTAAAACAAGCGCGAGAACACTGAAATCTAACTTAGTAAGGCCCGATAAAAAGATTAAGCGCTCTTTCAGCTTTTCAGGGCTTCCTGACATCATGGCCCCCCAGCCTAGCCAGATAAGCGTGCCCATTAATCCGAATAAAATGAGCCCGAACCAGTTTAATGCGCTTGCAGCACCACGTTTCAATGTTTCTATACTGCCACCAGCTAGTGCCGTTAATGGAATTAACAATGGCAGTGCGTAAATATCTTTATGTTCGCCTAGGAAGCCTATGCTAATAAAAGCGGCAATAAAAAACGTAATGCATAATTGAAATCTTGGTTGATTGAATAGTTGTGCGCGATAACGCCACAACCCCCATACCGCCAACGGTAATGAAGGCCAAGCGTACCAAAGCAATAGGTTGAGGAAGTAAAAGTGACCAGGGTTGGTTATTCCTTCCATTGATTTTTCTAACCACCCATAAAAAAGTGAAGGCTCTAAACTTAAATAAAGTAACGACCAGCCTAATATCGTTGGGCTTGCAATTAAGGTTGCCATGGCGGCTACTTTAGCTAAGCGTAGTGTACGCCAGCGTTTGAAAAAAGAAGGTAGTGCGACGGCAGTGAGTAAGATGATGCTTAGTGGGAGCAAGCCTGTTGATAAGAAACTAACCCCCATTCCAGCCCCTAATAAACCACCCGCTCTGTAAGGGCGTCTTTTGGCGAGCGCGAGCGCATAAAAACAAGTAGCCGTACCTGCTAATGCTGAAATTGCAGGAGAAATAAGGTGTGCACTGATGATTAAACCAATGGCGCTAATGAAGATAAAGGAGGTTTGCCGGCCAACACCTCTTCCCCAGAACTCTCTTCCAGTCATGCCAATCATGAGTAAGGTGATCAACATCCACAAGCCAGTCGCAATGCGTGCGCCATCATGCATGGGTAGTACACCATTAAACACTTTGGCGGTTAGTGCAGCGCTTAAATAATAGAGTGGGGGGTTGGACGCTTGATTGCTGCTGGCTGAAGTTGGTGCGAGGTAGTGACCATTATCCAATACGTTTTTAATGGTGCTGATCGCATCTGACTCAAATGGCTTCCATGGTTCATGCCCAATTAAACCCATGAGTAACCAAGCAGCACATAATAGAATCAGTAAGCGGACTTTGGCTCTGTCACCGATGCGCGCAGGCGGGGTAGACATATTGCCCTGCCAGTCATGTTCGAGGTTAAAACGCATATGTAGTTTTATGGCCTAGTTGTATGGTTGGTTATATAGTTGCGTTCGTAGTTTAGCTTAATCAAATCATTTTAACATTGTGAAAATGATGCGGTTGTACTTTGTCCATAAAAAAAGGCAGCTGAGCTGCCTTTTTAACTAAACGCCTTTTAACTGTCGGCGTGCTTAGTTTACATACCGTATTTCTTACGGAATTTATCAACACGGCCAGCCGTATCGAGAATCACTTGCTTACCAGTGTAGAAAGGGTGAGATTTTGATGAAACCTCAATCTTAACTAATGGATACTCTTTACCGTCTTCCCACTTGATTGTATCTTTAGCGTTAATGGTAGAGCGAGTTATAAAGCTAAAGTCTGCACCGATGTCTTGGAACACGACTTCTCTATATTCAGGGTGGATACCATCTTTCATAATATAACCTTATCTTTGTTAGTTAGTCGCTTTAAAGCAACTAAAATTAAATTCTTTTTCGCGAACTCAGCATTGTATTGCTTTTTAAACCGCTAAGCAAGTGCAAATGATGTGTTGGCTATGATTTAGGTGCGGGATTAGCTACGACGCATGCTGTCAAAGAAGTCAGCATTATTTTTCGTTTGCTTGAGTTTGTCCAGCAAGAACTCCATCGCCTCAATATCATCCATAGGATAAAGTAGTTTGCGTAGTACCCAAATTTTCTGTAATACATCTTTTTCAATGAGTAATTCTTCCCGGCGCGTGCTTGATTTATTCACGTTAATCGCAGGGTAGACACGCTTCTCTGCCATACGGCGATCCAAGTGGACCTCCATATTGCCAGTACCTTTAAACTCTTCGTAAATAACATCATCCATGCGTGAGCCGGTATCAACAAGCGCAGTAGCAATAATCGTGAGTGAGCCACCTTCTTCAATATTTCGTGCTGCACCAAAGAAACGCTTTGGCTTGTGCAATGCATTAGCATCAACACCACCTGAAAGCACTTTGCCTGATGATGGAATAACCGTATTGTATGCACGTGCTAAACGCGTAATCGAGTCTAATAGAATCACAACATCTTTTTTATGCTCGACTAAGCGTTTGGCTTTTTCTAAAACCATTTCCGCCACTTGTAAATGGCGTGCAGCTGGCTCATCAAAAGTTGAAGCAACCACTTCACCTTTTACTGAGCGTGTCATTTCAGTCACTTCCTCTGGACGTTCATCAATCAGCAATACAATCAATGTGACGTCAGGATGGTTGGCAGTAATGGCATGTGCAATATTTTGCATCATCACCGTTTTACCACTTTTTGGGCTAGCAACGAGTAGTGCACGTTGACCTTTACCAATTGGTGCGATGATATCAATCACACGACTAGTGATATTTTCTTCAGCTTTAATATCGCGCTCTAACGTCAGTGGCTCCGTAGGGAACAGCGGCGTTAAATTTTCAAACAATATTTTGTGTTTTGTATTTTCTGGCTTCTCACCATTCACGCTATCTACTTTGATTAATGCAAAATAGCGTTCACCATCTTTGGGTGTGCGAATCTCGCCTTGTACGCTATCGCCAGTGTGTAAATTAAAACGGCGAATTTGCGAAGGAGACACGTAGATGTCTCCGTGGCTGGCAAGGTAGGAAGTGTCAGGAGAGCGTAAAAAGCCAAACCCATCCTGTAGTACTTCTAGCGTTCCATCGCCAAAGATATTGTCACCTTTTTTTGCTTTGTTTTTGAGGATGGCAAAAATGACATCTTGCTTGCGCATGCGGCTAGCATTGTCGACTCCATCGGCAATTGCCATGTCGACTAGTTCAGTGACGGGTAAATGTTTAAGATCAGATAGATGCATGAAAAAGCTCGCTAGAAGAGGGTTTTAATAAAACGGTAATGAAAAGAATCTAGCTTCTGACTGACAAAAGCTAGGAGAGTCTTGTTAAATGTTGCTGTCAATAAATGCCATTAATTGGGATTTAGACAAAGCGCCAACTTTCGTGGCTTCTACATTGCCATTTTTAAATAACATTAATGTTGGAATACCGCGAATGCCATATTTAGGTGGCGTTTGTGGGTTGTCATCAATGTTTAGTTTGGCAATGGTTAAACGGTCAGCATATTCAGCTGAAATATCTTCTAGGATGGGTGCAATCATTTTGCATGGACCGCACCATTCTGCCCAGTAGTCTACTAAAACTGGTAATTGTGATTGGAGTACTTGTTCTTCGAAACTAGTATCGCTCAGATGGATGATTTTTTCGCTCATGAGGACCTCAACGGTTGAATGTTAATTAGGTTTGCCAAGTATTTAACAAATGTAGCTTAACTTAACGTTAGTTTAACTAAAGTGTCGCTGCTTGATTTAACTGGCAGATTTATGTTTGATTGATAGCTTAAAAAGCCAAAGCTTCTTGACGGAATTTGTTATATTATCTCTAACAGCACAGTATTGCAACATCTGCTGTACTCTATCAAGTGCTATCGTTGTTTTTAAGGGTATGCATCAGCGGAAAAAGGCCTTAATCAAGGTGGAGGTTTCATGTTTTGATACAAAAGTATGTTTTATTACTACTATTGTTTGTTAGCTGCGGTATGGCGCATGCAACAGAGGCTTTTGTACTAAAAGATATGTCTGGTGCAGAGCATCGACTGAGTCAATACTTGGGCAAATGGGTCATTGTTAACTATTGGGCAACATGGTGTCCACCGTGCTTAGAAGAAGTGCCAGAGTTTGTCGCATTATATGATGAGCGACGAAATAAAGATGTGATGGTCATCGGTGTGGTGTTTGATTACGAGAGTATTAAAACAGTCAGTGATTACGTGGATGATATGTTGATGTCTTACCCGATTGTGCTTGGAAGTGACAACATCGTTAAACAAATCGGGCCTGCGGATGTGTTGCCAACTACTTATCTATTTAACCCTAAAGGGAAGTTGGTTAAAGTCAAACGTGGGCTTGTCTCTAGACACCATCTAGAGAAGGCTATGTTAGGGAAAACCGCACGCGAAAAATAGCAGCCTTGCTAAGTAAGGCTGGCTTGCGGTTCGCTCTTTGGTGGATTTATTGACTCGCCCTTGCTGTTCAGAATGCTTAAGTTGTTTTCTTCAGCAAACTGCATGAGCTCTTCAAAACCATCAGGGTTGGCTGTTTTAAGTTGCATACCAACTGCTAAACAACGAATGCCATCAATCATTTCAGGTTTTAAGTAAGGTGAGTACCGTAATCGGCGGTCTTCACCAAACGTCGCGTAACTACTACAAATGCGGTCGACCCAGTCACTAGGGCGAAAGCGCTTACCTTCACGCGTAAGGCTTTGAATGATAATTTCTTGAGATGTGTTTTCCATGTTTCTTTAACGTCCTATATTGCGATTAGTTTAATTCTGGTATTCAAATAATTTAACGACCTTCTCCACGCCATCCGTTGTGCGCGCAATTTCTGTGGCCAATGCGGCCTCACGCTCATTCACAATACCTAAGAGGTAGGCAACCTTAGCCTCTGTCACGATTTTGACAGTGTTTGAAGAAAAGTTTTTTTCAGCGATAAATTTTGCTTTGATTTTCGAGGTGAGATAGGTGTCTTTCGCCCGGTCACTAATGGCGCTCTTGAAGCCAATGGTTAGCTCGTTAGTGATGTTTTTTACACTCTTAACCGATTTTGTAATATTTTCTGCTTCGGCCTTAGCTTCTGCATTAGGTACTTCACCTGTTAACAATACGTTCAGGTTGTAGCTAATCACATTGACATGTGCTTCATCACCTAATGCTTTTCTAATTTGTTGAACAGCTTTTATTTCAATGTTTTCATCTTCTAAATAAATACCTGTTGTTCGTCTATCCAGCGCGACTGCGCCTCCAGCAACAGCGCCACCTACAGCCGCTGTAAAGCAGGAAGTGAGCTGTGTGCTAATGCCTACAATGAGGATGATTTTAATAAGAAGTCTTGAGAAAGGTGACATAAATATTCCCTAAAAAATAGTGGCGTACTTGCGTTTTTATGCATGATACGCCGATTATGTTTCAAAAGCATTACGTAGCCATTCAATATGGTCTAAATGTGTTTTATTCATTAATATTGCATCAAAACGACAGCCGCAGTCTTGATGCGTTTGCAGGAAGTGCTGCGCTGTCGCGATGAGTTTTTGCTGCTTCTGTTTGGTGATGCTCATTGCGGTACTGCCAAATGTGTTATTTGACCGCAATCTCACTTCAACAAAAGCCAAGGTGTTTCCATCTTTGATAACCAAGTCGATTTCTCCAAAGCGGCAATGATAATTGTGTGCTAGTAGTTTAAGTCCCTTTTGCGTTAAAAAAGTTGCAGCTAATTGTTCAGCGGATGCACCTGCTATTGTTTTTATTGATTTTCATGGGTTTACTTTTGTTGCTTATTTTTATTGTTCTATATAAAGCGCTTATTGTTTTTTTTAATAGCTGTTATAAACGCTTCGCGTTAAAATTTGCTTGATGACACAACCAACATTATATGTGGTCGCCACACCGATTGGCAATTTGGGTGATATGACCTTGCGCGCTTTAGATATCTTAAAGGCTGTCGATGCGATTGCCGCAGAAGATACGCGGCATACCTCGGGCTTGCTCAGCCATTTTGGCATCTCGAAAAAACTCATTGCAGTACATCAACACAACGAACAGCAAGCTGCACAATCGCTATTAACCCGAATTCAAGCGGGTGAAAGTATCGCTTTAGTCACTGATGCAGGTACACCCGGCATTAGTGACCCTGGTGCGATTGTCGTTGATGTATTACGTGAGGCTGGTGTGAATGTGGTGCCAGTGCCGGGCGCCAGTGCAGTGATTGCGGCACTATCGGCATCTGGTATTACCGATGATGGCTTTAGTTTTATTGGCTTTATGCCATCCAGTGGCTCGCAACGGCGTAAAGCATTAACCGCTTTGCAAGTGGTGCAGCATACTCTTGCCTTTTACGAAGCGCCGCACCGTATTGTGGAGACGGTTAAAGATATGGCCGCTATTTTGGGCGGCGAGCGCCGCATCACGATTGCACGTGAAATCACCAAAACATTTGAAACCTTTCATCGCTGCTTGCTGAGTGATGCGCAAGCATGGCTAGAGCATGATGCCAATCAGCAGCGTGGCGAGTTTGTTTTATTGGTTGAAGCCGCAGCGCTTAAAGAAGAGGCCGCTATTAGTGATGATGCTGAGCGCACTCTTAAAGCTTTATTAGCTGAGTTGCCACTCAAGCAGGCTGTTAAGCTTGCTGTGGAGATTACGGGTGCTAAGAAGAATGACTTATACGAGCGCGCTCTTGAATTGAAAAATACAGATTAAATACAAGGCAGAATTAAGTATGACAAATAAGATAACGATTTCACGTCCAGACGACTGGCATTTACACTTAAGAGATGGCGCAGCGATGCAAGCGGTTGTCGCCGATACAGCAAAGCAGTTTGGTCGCGCCATTGTCATGCCTAATTTACGGCCGCCTGTGACCAATGTGGCATTGGCAGGGGAATATCGTGAGCGAATTCTACAAGCTTTGCCAGCAGATTCAACCTTCCAGCCACTCATGACGCTGTATTTAACCGATAAAACCACGACTGACGATATTCATGCTGCAAAAGCTAGTGGCTTTGTGCATGGTGTGAAGCTTTATCCTGCAGGTGCGACGACCAATTCTGATTCTGGTGTCACGAGTCTAGAGAAATGCGCTGGTGCCTTACAGGCGATGCAAGATGTTGGTATGCCTTTATTAGTGCATGGAGAAGTCGCGGATGCCGATGTCGACGTATTTGACCGTGAAAAAGTCTTTATTAATCGTCATATGAATTCGCTCATCGCTAATTATCCAGATTTAAAAGTGGTGTTCGAACACATTACTACGAAAGATGCCGCCGAGTTTGTTGCAGCCGCTGGCCCTAATGTTGCGGCAACCATTACCGTACATCATTTACTCATGAACCGTAATGACCTCTTTAAAGGCGGTATTCGCCCACACCATTATTGTTTGCCCATATTAAAGCGCGAAGAACATCGTTTGGCGTTAGTGAAAGCAGCAACGTCTGGCAGCCCTAAATTCTTCTTAGGCACAGATAGTGCACCCCATGCTAAAAATGCTAAAGAAACCAGTTGTGGTTGTGCCGGTATGTATACCGCCCATGCCGCTATTGAATTGTATACAGAAGCGTTTGAGGCTGCGAATGCTTTAGATAGGCTAGAAGGCTTTGCGAGTTTTTATGGGGCGGATTTTTATGGCTTGCCTAGAAATACTGAGCAAGTCACATTGACGAAAGAAAGCTGGTCTGTGCCGAATAGCTATCCTTACGATGGTGATGTGCTGGTGCCGTTAAGAGCTGGCGAAACCATCGATTGGAAGGTTGTTTAAAGCCATGACTTGGTATGTCTGGTTGATATTGAGTTTGCTCGCATTTTCTTTTCTGACTTACCTGTTGGCTAAGCGCGCGCGGCTGATGATGAAGAGTAAAGACGAAGAACTAATTGAACGTCCGTTGGAAGAAAAGTTTTGGGTCGGGCAGACTAAGGAACAGTTAATTAACTCTTTGGGTGAGTCGTTAGATGTTAATCAGAAGGTGCTTAATACCAAGGTGAAAGAAGTTTGGAAGTATGAGCAGACGGGGAAGAATCGGTATGGGCTTAAAATCACCTTGGATGATGGGGTGGTTGTAGGGTGGGATCAGAAGTAGGGGTAATTGCTGCTAGAACCTATGGTGTATTGGTTCAATAAACCTGTAGGACTTGATAGCCTATTTATTATCAAAATAGGACAAGATATGACTACTAACTTCTATGATTTTCAATAGAAACAAGTGATTAAATCTTAGGAAAAGTAACTTCAATTTAAATAAAAGGTGTCTAAATAAGAGGTGCCAGGTCTTGCCTTTTGCCTTTTTTAAAAAGCAGGAAAAAAGGGTCAGCTGTATTCGCGGTACTTCAATGCTTGATTGTAAGACCTGACCCATTTCCCTATCTAAAGGGTGTCTTTGTAGGTGGGTTCAGCGAGGCTGGGCACCCGCAAGAAGTGTTCCCATTCTCGCTAGGCGCTATGCCCGTAAAGGGCATCACCAGCTTCGCTAGCCACTAAAGTGGCAAGTCAGTTGAGAAAGCGCTAAGTCGAATGTGAAGTTAGCCGGTAAGCCGGGTTTTGTCTTGTATTACTACAAGGACAGTCATTCATCTAGGCGTGCAATTACTCACACGCTCGAGCAACCTACCCACTGGCAGCGCGAGTCACGCCTATTGCCAGTCTATTTGGTCTTGCTGCAGATGGAGGTTGCCGCGTTTCACCGTAACTAAATACGCTCGTCTCTGTGGCCCTATTCCTCGCCTCACGGCGTACGGCCGTTAGCCGTCATCTTGCTCTGTGCAGCCCGGACTTTCCTCCCCTTATTGCTAAGCGGCGACTGTCTGGCTAACTTCGAGCGTATTTTACATCAGAACAGGCTGTAACGTATATTTGACTGAGCTATCACTGCTATTTTAAATGAGCCGCAGCCCCACACCCGCTTTTGACTGAATATCACCGAAAAAACACTTAAAAACGATAAAAAAACATGAAAAAAGTGCCGAATTGGAAAAAACAGATTTTTTTTGAAATTGTTTAAAAAAGCGCCATAGGAAATTCAACAGCCTACAAACACTTACTCAGAATCGACATTCACTAACATGTATAACCTCATGATTATTAAGGATTTTGTTTTTTAGTAAAAAGTGACGTAAGTCCTTGTCTTTAAAGATAAAAAGCTTGCTTTAAGCTATTTTTTGCTCTAAAGTTAGCAAAAGTGGGGGAAAGTGGTGTTTTGTGGGGAATAGTTAACGAATTACTAAGGGTGTTAAGTATTCCTCACACTCCATGACTTGTATGTATGAGTGATATGACATGAATTTTAACAAACAAAATGGGTGGTAAGTAAACAGTGTTCAAAGGTGCGACAAGCTTAAATATAGATGCGAAGGGCCGTTTAGCAATTCCAGCTAAACACCGTGACGTATTGCTTGTGCAGTCTGAGGGTAAGATGGTGTTAACTGCGCACTCACATCCTTGTTTGTTGTTATACCCAGCCCCTGAGTGGCGGCCTATTCAAGAAAAAATCATGAGTTTGTCTAGCTTCGACAAAAAGTCAGCTGCTTTGCAGCGTCGACTAGTTGGTTATGCAGATGATGTGAGTTTGGATAGTGCGGGACGTATGCTGGTTTCTCCAGTGTTGCGTGAGTTGGCTGGTTTGCAGAAAGATGTGATGCTAGTTGGGCAGGGTAGCCACTTTGAAATATGGAGTAAAGAAGCTTGGCTGAAAGAGAGCCAAGAGGCTGTCAATGCCGATGGCGAGTACGAAATGCCAGCAGAATTAGAGGGTTTCTCACTATGATACCGGGCGCCTCTTCAGCGCCCTTTTCAGTATTAGTGTCGCCTAGTTCTGAGCAGGGTCAACATATTGCGGTTTTATTAAATGAAGCCGTGGATGCGTTAAACATCAAATCAGATGGCACTTATATTGATTGCACTTTTGGCCGTGGCGGACATAGCTGCAAGATTTTAGAGCAGCTTGGCGAAGGTGGACGCTTGTTTGCGGTTGATCGTGATATGGCGGCTTATGTAACAGGCCAGGCGATCACTGATGATCGGTTTCATATCGATCATTTACATTTCTCAGAATTAAAACAATTAGCAGCAAGTCACGGCTTATCCAAAGTCGATGGCATTTTAATGGATTTAGGTATTTCATCGCCGCAGGTGGATGAGGGTGAACGTGGCTTTAGTTTTCGCTTTGATGGCCCTTTGGACATGCGAATGGATCAAACGCGTGGAAAAACAGTAGCGGAAATATTAACCACAATTTCGGAAAAAAAACTCGGAGAGGTAATAAAAGACTATGGTGAAGAGCGGTTTGCTAAGCAGGTTGCAAGGGCGATTATTAAGGAGCGCACAGACGGGCGCACCATCACCACTACAGGGAAGCTTGCCGAGGTCGTGGCGAGCGCAATCTCAAAGATCGAGCCGGGTAAGAACCCCGCAACGCGTACCTTTCAAGCTTTACGGATTTTCGCAAATCAGGAGCTTGAGGAGTTATCGGTAATTTTGCCGCAATGTATGGATTTACTGGCAGAGGGGGGTCGCTTGGTTGTGATTAGTTTCCATTCTTTGGAAGATCGCGTGGCGAAGCAGTTTATTAGAGCTGAATCGGATCGCGATAACTTGCCTTCTAACTTTCCTGTACGCGCTAAAGACTTGCCGCAGGCTAGATTGGTCGCTGTTGGTAAAGCGGTGAAGCCGAGTGCTGATGAGGTGAAGGTGAATCCACGGTCAAGAAGTGCTGTGATGCGCGTAGCGATGAGGACGGCGACAGCATGATGCGGTGGAATATTACTTTATACGTCACATTAATTATCATTGCACTAGGTGTGGTGACTGCTCAGCATAAAGCGAGAAAGCTCTATTCTGAAAGTGAGCGCCTGCAGGCGGTTGCGGCGGAATATGAAACTGAGTATGAGCAGTTACAGATTGAGCAAAGCACATGGGCGACACACTCGCGCGTAGAGGAAATGGCGACCAAACAGTTGAAAATGGAAGTGCCAAACCCTAACCAGATACAAGTCATTGTGATGGATGGGGAGGGTCAATAATATGCAATTCAGCCAGCAACAAAATAGCGCGCATCAACAGCAACGTGTGACTGCTTTGCCTGTATGGCGTAGGCGTGTGCTGCTGTTGGGACTGTTGATTGGGTTTATGGTACTGGTGGGACAAAGTATTTATTTGCAAAGCACCAAAAAGGAATTTCTGCAGAAGCAGGGTGGGGATCGCTATATTCGCACACTGTCTTTACAAGCTGACCGAGGAAAAATTACCGATAGAAACGGCGTGATTTTGGCGGGTAGTAGTCCAGTTGGCACTGTTTGGGCAAATCCTTCAGTGGTGAAAATGGATGCTAAGCAAAAGGTAGCGCTAGCTAAGCTATTGAAAATAAAAACCGCAACCTTGAATACAAAGTTGAGCAATAAAAAGCGTGAGTTTGTATATATCAAAAGGCACATAGCACCAAGTCTAGCCAATGAAGTGAAAGCGCTAAAAATTAAGGGCGTGCATCTAGAGCGCGAATATAAGCGATTTTACCCAGCGGGCAATATAGTTTCGCACGTTGTTGGCTTTACTGGTATTGATGGGGATGGGCAGGAAGGTGTTGAGTTAATTCGCAATGCTGAATTAACAGGTAAGGTTGGTCAGCGACGTGTCATCAAGGACAGAGCTGGACACATTGTTGAAGAGTTAGAGGTGGTGAGTGAGCCGCGAGATGGGAAAGAATTGGCGCTCAGCATTGACCGTAGAATTCAATACTTGGTATTCAGGGAGTTATCTAAATCAGTCGATAAGTATAAGGCTAAAGCCGCTTCAGCAGTCGTGCTAGATGCTAAAACAGGGGAGGTGTTGGCGATGGTGAATTTACCAACTTATAACCCTAATAACCCAGTGAATAGCAGAGGTAAAACACGTAATCGTGCATTAACTGATGTATTTGAGCCGGGTTCTACCATGAAGCCAGTTACAGCTGCTGCTGCAATGGAGTTTGGTGGATATGCACCAACGACAAAAGTAAAAACAGCGCCAGGTTATATGATGGTTGGTTCAGCAACGATACATGATACGCATGATTATGCTGAGTTGACGGTTTCTGAGGTGGTGAAGAAATCATCTAATGTGGGGACTGCAAAAATAGCGCTTAGTTTAGATAAAAAGAAACTATGGAATGTTTTTAATGCGCTAGGGTTCGGAGAAAAGACGAACATAGAGTTTCCAGGGGAAGTGAGCGGAAAAGTCAGAGATTACAAAACTTGGCAGCCTATTGAGCAGGCAACCATGTCTTATGGGTATGGTATTAGTGTGACGCTGTTGCAACTTGCTAGAGCATATACCGTGTTTACCAATGATGGTGAGTTAAAGCCAGTTTCATTGACGAGGTTAGACAAGGCTCCAGTAGGTAAGCAAGTGTTTTCAGCTAAAGTCGCTAACAACGTCAAAGACATGTTGGAGTTGGTAGTGCAAGCTGGTGGAACAGGGACGAATGCACAAGTGGATGGCTATCGTGTGGGCGGTAAAACTGGAACAGCAAATAAATTGGGTCCTAAGGGTTATGAAAAAGATAAGTATGTTGGCTCGTTTGTTGGGCTAGCGCCAGCGTCAAACCCACGTTTGATTATGGCGGTGATGATTGATGAGCCAACAACGGGTCAGTATTACGGTGGAACAGTGGCGGCGCCAGTGTTTAGCGCTGTGATGTCTGAAGTGTTGCGATTATTGGCTGTGCCACAAGATGCACCAAACACCAATGTCGTTAAACCAGCAGTATCAATTGCTGATGTGCAGGAGGCGGTATGACTGCGTATGAAGTGAATGCTAAGGCCAATGACATTGTTGCTGATAGTCGTAAAGTTACGCCAGGCGCTTTGTTTTTAGCCTACCCCGGAGAGGTGGTAGACGGAAGAGATTATATTGCTGATGCGATTAATAATGGCGCTAGTGCTGTGCTGTGGGAGTCGGAAGGATTTACTTGGCAGGATGATTGGCAAGTAGAAAACCAGCCTATTGCTAACCTTAAGCAAGCCGCTGGTGTTATCGCTGGACAGCTTTATGCAGACCCATCAAATCATTTATGGATGATTGGCGTAACTGGTACCAATGGGAAAACATCGGTGACGCAATGGGTTGGGCAGTGCTTTGATACTTTAAATCAACAGTCAGCCGTAATCGGTACGCTAGGTAATGGGTTACTTAACCAATTAACACCAACAGAAAACACGACGCCAGATGCATTGGTATTGCAAAAGCTATTAGCAGACTATGTGAAAAAAGGTGTCGATACGGTTGCCATGGAAGTGTCTTCACATGGGTTGAGCCAAGGTCGTGTGAATGGCGTGCATTTTGATGTGGCGGTATTGACGAACTTGTCTCGAGACCATCTTGATTATCACGGCAGTTATGAAAATTATGCTGAAGCTAAAAAGCGCTTGTTTTATTTTGAGGGCTTAAAACGTGTGGTGTTAAATGCTGATGATGGTTTTGGCACTAGCATTCAACAAGATTTAGATCAGGCTGATGTTCGCGTGCTGACTTACGGTATTGAAGCGGGTGATGTCCGAGCATCAACAATTAGTTTCAACAGTAGCACGACATGCTTCTTTGTGACAACACCATATGGTCAAGCTGATATGCAGCTTAACTTAATCGGACGATTCAATGTCTACAATGCATTGGCGGTATTGGCGAGCTTGCTGATATCTGATGTGTCATTTAATAATGCTATTGAAGCGGTTCAAAAAATCACACCTTTAGATGGGCGTATGCAGCAGTTTGGTGGTGGTGAACTGCCATTGGTTGTTGTTGATTTCGCCCACACACCAGACTCCTTGCAAAATGTGTTGCAAGCATTAAGAGAGCAGACGCAGCAGGAATTAATTTGCGTATTTGGTTGCGGTGGTAATCGTGACATAGGTAAGCGCGCGATGATGGGTAAGGTGGCCAGTGAGCTTGCAGATGTAGTGATTGTGACCTCAGATAATCCGCGCTATGAGTCACCTGAAATTATTATGCAAGCAGTGATAGAGGGTATCGATGGCGAGTATCTGGCTGAACAAGATAGAGCAAAAGCCATCGCGATGGCAATAGAAAATGCACGGGCTGGTGATGTCGTCGTCGTTGCTGGAAAAGGCCATGAGGCATATCAGGAAATTTCAGGTATCAAGCATCCATTTAGCGATGTTGAGCAGGTGCTAGCAGCACTTAAGCGTGACGAGGTGACTAACACATGATGATGCTGTCAGAAATAGCGAAGGCCTTAAATACAAACGTCATTGGTGAGGACGTCAATGTGCTGAGTGTCGGTACGGATAGTCGGACCATTAAGGCTGGACAGTTGTTTGTTGCACTTAAAGGCGAACACTTTAATGGCAATACTTACGCGGCAGATGCCATTGCACGTGGCGCAGCTGCAGTGGTGGTTTCAGATGCTGATGTTGAAGCAAGTCCTGCGGTATTGGTTAGCGATACGAAAGTAGCGTTAGGTGAGTTGGCACATTATTGGCGTCAAAAATTCAGTTTACCTATCGTGGCAGTCACTGGTAGCAATGGAAAAACAACGGTGAAAGAAATGCTTGCGTCGATTTTAAATGTAGCCAGTGGCGTGGTATTGGCGACGAAAGGCAACTTCAATAACAATATTGGCATGCCACTGACCTTGCTGAACATGCGTGCAGAACATGAATATGCGGTTATTGAAATGGGGATGAATCACGAAGGTGAAATTCGCTACTTAACCAATATTGCACAACCACAAGTGGCTGTCATTAATAATGCAGGCACGGCACATATCGGTGAGCTTGGATCACGTGAGGCGATAGCGCAGGCAAAAGGTGAGATTTTTGAAGGCTTGTCTGAAGGCGGCATCGCCGTGATTAATGTAGATGATGATTTTGGTCCTTATTGGCAGTCACTCAATGTGGAAAGAAAAGTCATTAGCTTTGGTTTGGAAGCCACTGGCTTAAGTGCGACAGCAGATGTTTCAGCAACATTTGAAACACAAGCGACGCACACAGCAGTTAAGCTGAAAACACCATCAGGAACGGTGGCGTTTAACCTGAATGTGCTCGGTAAGCATAATGTGAGTAATGCCTTGGCAGCAAGCGCAGTTGCTGTTGCATTGGGTTTTGATAATGAAGTGATTGCTGCAGGCTTGGCACAATTTAATGGTGTGCAATGGCGTTTGCAACAGCATGTTGGTTATCAAGATGCTGTTGTGATTGATGACACTTACAACGCCAACCCAGATTCAATGAAGGCGGCCATCGATGTGCTGGTTAATCAGCATGATGCAAGTCACACCATTTTTGTGATGGGTGATATGGCTGAGTTAGGTAGCGATGCAGGTGTGATGCATGCCGCGATAGGGCAATATGCAGGCCAGCAAGGTGTTTCAAAATTATTAAGTTTCGGACAATTAAGCCAGTTAGGAAGTGGTGCATTTGGGAAGCAAGGTCAGCATTTTCAGGCATTGGATGCCTTGGTGAGTGCGGTAAAAAAAGAAATGCATGCGGGGACGTGTGTGCTGGTGAAGGGCTCACGTTCAATGAAGATGGAGCGTGTCGTGGAAGCCATTGTAAAAGATAAAAAACTAGCGAGGACACATTAAATGTTATTAGAGTTGGCACGTTATTACGCGCAAGACATTCATGGCTTAAATGTATTTAACTACATTACGTTACGTGCTGTGATGGCCACATTAACCGCTCTGATTATTTCATTCATGGTTGGGCCTACAATGATTAGAAAACTAACGCAATATAAGGTTGGTCAATCGGTGAGAGATGATGGTCCACAAACCCACTTGATTAAAGCAGGTACACCAACAATGGGCGGCGCTTTGATATTGGTGGCGATTGGTTTGTCTACCTTGCTATGGTCTGATTTAAGCAACCACTTTGTTTGGGTTGTGTTATTGACGACATTAGGTTTTGGTGCAATTGGATGGGTGGATGACTATCGCAAAGTGGTTTACAAAAACCCAAAAGGATTATCAGCTAAAGCCAAAATATTTTGGCAAAGCTTTATTGGCTTAGGTGTTGGTTTGTTCCTTTGGTATGCAGCGCAAGTGCCAGCAGGCTGCGAACAGGTGCTTGCATGTTTAACGAAATCAGTGGTTTCGCCGAAGATTATTCCTGAGACAACATTAATTTTTCCTTTCATTAAAGGTTTAGCGCTTCCATTGGGTTTTGTTGGATTTATTGTGCTGACATATATGGTCGTTGTTGGCAGTAGTAATGCAGTGAATTTAACCGACGGTTTAGATGGTTTGGCTATTTTGCCAACAGTGATGGTGGGTAGTGCATTAGGGATCTTTGCTTATGTAGCTGGCCACGCATATTTTTCTCAATACTTGGGTATTCCAAATGTAGCTGGCGCAGGTGAGTTACTGGTTTTCTGTGCGGCGATGGCTGGTGCAGGGCTTGGTTTCTTGTGGTTTAACGCCTATCCAGCTGAAGTGTTTATGGGCGATGTTGGCGCATTAGCCTTGGGTGGTGCTTTAGGTGTTGTGGCCGTCATTGTAAGGCAAGAAATTGTGCTGTTTATTATGGGTGGCGTGTTTGTGATTGAGACATTCTCTGTTGCCATGCAGGTGGTGTATTACAAATACACCAAACAAAAGACAGGCACTGGAAAGCGTATTTTCTTGATGGCGCCTTTACACCATCACTATGAGCAGAAAGGTTGGAAAGAAACGCAAGTAGTGGTGCGCTTCTGGATCATTACCATGATGTTGGTTTTGGTTGGACTTGCTTCATTGAAGATTAGATAGCTCAAATTAAGATAACTTAACTTAAATTATATAGATTAGATAAAGAAGCTAGATAAACAAAACGACATGACAATATCGCTTAACAATAAACGGGTATTAGTGCTGGGGCTTGGTGAAACAGGCCTGTCCGCGTTGCGCTGGCTAGTTGCACAAGGCGCAGCGGTAGCTGTGGCCGATACCCGTGAAAATCCGCCTAGTACGAGTGTTGTTAAAGCAGAAATGCCAAACGTGCTTGTGCATTGTGGTGCGTTTGATGCGGAAATATTAAAAGCGGCTGAGTTGTTAGTCGTAAGCCCGGGTGTTGCTTTGGCAGAGCCAGCCATACAGGCAGCAATTAAAGCAGGCGTGGCTGTTGTTGGTGATGTTGAATTGTTTGCGCAATACCGACCAGAGTGTGCGAAAGTGATTGCCATCACCGGTGCAAATGGTAAAACTACCGTGGCAACATTGGTCGGTGAAATGTGTAAGGCGGCTGGGTTAAAAACGATCGTGGCAGGCAACATTGGTTTGCCAGTACTTGACACATTGGCAATGGAAACGCCAGATGTTTATGTGCTTGAGTTGTCTAGCTTCCAGCTGGAAACAACGAACAGCCTAAAAGTAGATGCTGCAACCGTATTGAATTTAACAGAAGATCATATGGACCGCTATGGCGAGTTGGCTATGTATGCTGCCGCGAAAGCACATATCTTCTATCATGCAACTCACCAAGTGCTTAACCGTGATGATGCTTGGAGCATGATTATGGAGCGGCCAAATGCTCAGGTTAGCACGTTTGGTTTGGATGTAGATGCAAACCATTTTGGTATTGATGATACACAAGAAGGTATTTGGTTATGTGATGCTGGGCAGCATTTAATTAATGCGGCTGATTTACATATTCACGGCTCACATAACGCCTCAAATGCACTGGCTGCGTTGGCGCTTTGTCGAGCCATCGGGATTGAGTATGCACCGCTACTCAATGCTTTGTATAATTTTAAGGGCTTGCCACATCGTGTGCAGTGGATAGCGGATGTTGATGGTGTCGATTATTACAATGACTCCAAAGGAACCAATGTTGGCGCCACCTGTGCTGCATTATCAGGCTTTCCACAAAAGGTCGTGTTAATCGCTGGTGGAGATGGTAAGGGGCAAGATTTTTCACCACTAGTCTCACCGGTTAAAAAAAATGCGCGCGCAGTTGTTTTGATTGGGCGCGATGCAGCATTGATAGAGCAGGCATTAATCGAAACAGAAGTCGCGATGTACCACGCACAAGATATGGCTGAAGCTGTAGTGATTGCTAAACGCGTTTCTGAGCGTGGTGATGCGGTATTGCTATCACCGGCTTGTGCTAGCTTTGATATGTATAAAAATTACATTGAAAGAGCTGAAGCTTTTGTTGTTGCAGTAAAGCAGCTTGAGGAGATGGCATGCTAGAGGCATACAGCACAGCGCCGCAAGCTCGTGAGCATTTTGCGACAGGCGCTTATGACCAACTATTATTTTGGACCATCATGATATTGCTTGGGATCGGCTTGGTGATGGTTTATTCAGCATCGATCGCCATCGCTGAAGCAAGGACGGCTGTTGGGCATCAAAGTACTTATTACTTGATTCGCCAGGGAATGTTTATTGGCGTTAGCTTGTTGGCTGCTTATTTCACGTTTCAAATTTCCATGGATTGGTGGCAGAAAATGGCCCCTTACCTTTTCTTGGCGGCTATTGCTTTGCTGATACTAGTGTTGATTCCTGGCGTGGGTAGAAATGTTAACGGCAGTCAGCGTTGGTTGTCGCTGTTTGTGATTAACCTACAGCCTTCGGAATTTATGAAGTTATTTGCAGCCATGTATGTGGCAGATTATGCCGTGCGCAGGTCTGCGCAAATGGACAGTATCGTGAATGGATTCTTGCCCATAGTTGCGGTGATAATTTTGGTTGGATTCTTATTATTAAGAGAGCCAGATTTTGGTGCGCTTGCTGTTGTTGCAACAATCTCAATCTCTATCTTATGGCTGGCGGGCATTAATATTTGGATATTCATTGGATTGATTGCAGTGCTGCCAGCAGCTGTTTATTTCTTAATTGTGAGTTCACCATACCGCTTGCAAAGGGTGGTTGGGTTTATGGATCCTTGGGCTGACCCTTTTGGTAAAGGGTATCAACTTTCGCATGCGCTCATTGCATTTGGACGTGGTGAGTGGTTTGGCGTTGGTTTGGGTGCGAGCGTGGAAAAACTATTGTATTTGCCAGAGGCACATACCGACTTTTTATTCGCGGTGATTGCAGAAGAGTTGGGCTTTGTTGGCGTAGTTACTGTACTCAGCTTATTTGCTTGGATTGTGATTCGTGCATTCGGCATCGGTAAAGAAGCGGTTGCCAATGAGCGCAACTTCTCAGCCTTGCTGGCTCAAGGTATTGGGGTCTGGATCGGCGTGCAAGCCATTATTAATATTGGTGTGAATATGGGGCTGTTGCCAACCAAAGGATTGACCTTGCCGCTACTCTCTTTCGGCGGTAGTGGATTGTTAGCGAACTGCATTGCGATGGCCGTTTTGTTACGCATTGATTATGAGAATCGCTTGATTCAGAAAGGCATACGCGTATGACGTTGAAGAATGAATCAAAAGGTACGTTAATGGTCATGGCTGGCGGAACAGGTGGACATGTCTATCCTGCTATAGCCGTAGCAGATTACTTATACACGAAAGGCTGGAAAATCGTGTGGTTAGCAACGGAAGGTGGGATGGAGAATCGTTTGATTGCTGATAAGCCATATAGTAAAGCGATGATGACCATGCGTGGTGTTCGTGGCAAAGGCTTAATGGGTTGGGTGTTATTACCATTTAAATTAATGTTGGCATTCAAGCAAAGCATGAGTGCTATCTTGGTGCACAAACCTGATGTGGTATTGGGTATGGGCGGTTTTGCTGCATTCCCAGGCGGCATGATGGCTAAGTTAATGGGTAAGCCACTTGTCATTCATGAACAGAATTCAGTTGCAGGGTTAACCAATAAAACATTGAGCTATGTTGCTAACAAAGTGTTGGCCGCTTTTCCTGCCGCATTTGGAGATAAAGCCACTTTGGTTGGGAACCCTGTTCGTGATGACATTACAACACTGGCATTACCTGAAACGCGTTATGCAGAAAAAACTGGCAAATTGAAGTTGTTAGTCGTTGGTGGCAGTTTAGGGGCTGCGGCACTGAATGATGTGCTACCAAAAGCATTGGCAACCATGCCAGAAGCGCAGCGTCCAGAAGTAGTGCATCAGGCTGGCGAAAAGCATATTGCTACTTTAGAAGCTAATTACCAACAAGCTGGTGTGAAAGCTGAAACGAAAGCTTATATTCAAGATATGGCGAGCATGTATGCATGGGCTGATGTGGTGGTTTGTCGTGCAGGTGCGCTCACTGTTGCTGAGCTGGCCTGTGTTGGTGTAGCGAGTGTATTGGTGCCTTTTCCTTATGCAGTGGATGATCACCAAACAACAAATGCAGCTTACTTAAGTGAAAACGGAGCAGCAATACTTATTCAGCAGGCTGCATTAAGTGTAGCAAAAACCAGTGAAATACTACAGCAGTTAACACGCAAAAAGTGTTTAACCATGGCTAAGCATGCACGTGTATTAGCGAAGCCAGAAGCAACAGCATCGGTTGCCAATGTGTGTATGGCATTAGCAGGAGTGACAGTATGAAACATAAAGTAAACAATATACACTTTGTTGGCATCGGCGGCATCGGCATGAGCGGGATTGCTGAAGTGCTGATTAACTTAGGCTTTAATGTTAGCGGTTCTGATCTTGCCAATAATGAAACGACGCAGAGACTGGCAAGCTTTGGTGCTAAGTTATATCAAAACCATGCGCAAGAGAATTTAGGTGATGCGGATGTTGTCGTGGTGTCAACTGCGGTGAGCGCACAAAATCCTGAAGTGGTTGCAGCGAGAGCGAATGGCATTCCTGTTGTGCCACGTGCCTTAATGTTGGCGGAGTTGATGCGTTTCAAGCAAGGCATTGCTGTAGCAGGGACACACGGTAAGACGACCACGACCAGTTTAATTGCCAGCATATTGGCAGAAGCTAATATGGACCCGACTTATGTGATTGGCGGAAAGCTAGAATCAGCGAATACGAATGCAAAACTAGGCACTGGTGAACATATTGTTGTAGAGGCCGATGAGTCGGATGCTTCGTTCTTACATTTGAGCCCAATTCTTGCAGTGGTCACCAATATTGATCGTGATCATATGGATACCTATGAGCATAGTTTCGATAAATTAAAAAGTGCCTTTGTTGAGTTTTTACAACAATTACCATTCTGGGGCATGGCTGTAGTGTGTGTTGATGACCACAATGTGCGTGAAATATTACCGCGTGTGACTAAGCCAGTAACGACTTATGGTTTTAGCGACGATGCCAAAGTGCGCGCGACGAACGTCCGTGCTGATCATGGAAAAATGCATTTCACAGTGATACGAGATGGCGAGGCGGCTGAGTTAGATATCACATTGAATTTGCCGGGGCAACATTATGTATTGAATGCATTGGCCGCGATTGCGATTGCGAGTGAATTAAATGCACCAGATGCCGCGATTATAAAAGCCTTAGCTGAGTTCAAAGGGGTTGGTCGTCGTTTTGAACGTTATGGCGAAGTGCCAACAGGAAAAGGCGGTACATTTACGCTGATTGATGATTATGGTCATCATCCAGTTGAACTGCGCGCCGTGATTGCGGCAACGCGTGATGCGTTCCCTGGCAGACGGTTAGTGTTGGCTTTTCAGCCACATCGTTATACGCGTACAAGAGATTGCTTTGAAGACTATGTACATGTCATTTCAAGTGTTGATGTGGCTTTGTTAACTGAAGTTTATTCGGCTGGTGAAGCGCCTATTGAGGCGGCAGACACGAGCAGCTTGATTCGCTCAATTCGTGTGCACGGGAAAGTGGATCCAATCTTTGTGGAGTCGAAGGATGCATTACCAGCAGCGATTATTGACGCAGTGCAAGCCGATGATGTGGTGATCGTAATGGGCGCAGGTAATGTTGGTCAAGTGGCACAAGATACGAAGGCAATGATGATATGACTCAAAAAGAGTCAACAGCTAGGTTGTTAAAAAACGAGCCATTGTCACGTTATACCAGCTGGCGAGTTGGCGGTATTGCTGATCAGGTGTATATACCCGCGAATGTAGAAGAATTAAGTTCCTTTTTAAATGAAAGAGACCGAGATGAAGCGATTCATTTTGTTGGATTGGGTAGTAATTTATTAGTGAGAGATGGTGGTGTTAGAGGGACTGTGGTTGTGATGCAGAAGGTATTAAAGGCAATCAAAGTAGACGGAGATTACCTCTATGCAGAAGCTGGTGTGACTTGTGGTAAGTTGGCCAAATTTAGCGCGTCAAATAGCCAAGCAGGGGCCGAATTTATGGTGGGTATCCCGGGCACGGTAGGCGGAGCACTTGCAATGAATGCGGGTTGTTATGGTGGTGAGACATGGGAGATCGTTCACCATGTGATGACGATAGATCGGTATGGGAAAACACATATTAGAAACAAGGATGAATTTGTCACCGGATATCGCAGCGTGAAGTTACCAGTGGCAGATGAATGGTTTTTGGCAGCTTGGTTCACATTGGGAGCAGGTGATGCTGATGTGTCAACACAGGAAATTAAAGATTTGTTAGCAAAAAGGTTAGAAAGCCAACCACTGAATTACCCAAGTGGCGGATCAACTTTCCGCAACCCAGAAGGTGATTACGCGGCAAGGCTGATTGAAGCAAGCGGATTGAAAGGTTGTCAAATTGGCGGTGCACAAGTGTCAACAAAGCACGCTAATTTTATTGTGAACGTTGGCGAGTGTTCAGCACGAGATATTGAGCAGTTAATTGAACACATAAAAAAAGAAGTGCTTGAACAACAAGGGATTGCCTTGCAACAAGAAGTGAAAGTCATCGGTGAATATGCTTAAACAAGATATCAAACAGTTGGGACGCGTCGCCGTTGTGTTAGGCGGCGACTCTGGAGAGCGAGAAGTTTCATTGTTAAGCGGTGAGGCTGTGTTGAATGCGCTCACTCGTCAAGGCATTGATGCCTATCCATTTGATCCATCAACGCAAGATGTAACTAACTTAGAAAGTTATGATCGCGTGTTTATTGCACTACACGGTAAGTATGGCGAAGACGGTACGATACAGCGCGAGCTTGATTCCATGCAAGTGCCATATACCGGTAGTGGTGTCACGGCATCTGCTATTGGCATGGATAAGTGGCAGACGAAATTACAGTGGCAAGAGGCCGGTGTAGTGACGCCTGCCTTTGAGTTGCTACATGCACAAAGTGATTTTTTAGAAGTGGAACAAAAGCTTGGTTTTCCAATTTTTGTTAAACCAGCTAATGAAGGCTCAAGTATTGGCATTACTAAAGTTAAAAAAACAGGTGAGCTTCAAGCTGCCTACCAGCTGGCGGCCGAAGCTGACCCACTCGTGATTGCAGAAGCTTCTATTGATGCGGGTGAATACACGGTTGGTATTCTGGGGAAGCAAGCATTACCGATTATTCGAATAGTGCCAAAAAACGAGTTTTATGATTTTGATGCTAAATACATACGGGATGATACAGAGTATCTATGTCCTTGTGGGTTAAGTGCTGAGGTGGAAGCAAAAATTAAGCAAGAGGCATTAGATGCATTCCATGCTCTAGGGTGCAGTGGATGGGGTCGCGTAGATTTCTTAATGGATGAAGCTGGTAAGCATTACTTTCTAGAAGTGAATACGAGCCCAGGGATGACAGACCATAGTTTAGTGCCAATGGCAGCTGAAGCGGCTGGTATTAGCTTTGATGCATTGGTGGTGAATATTTTACAGATGACTTTAGAGGGTGCAACGGGATCAAGTGATGTGGCATAAGCCGAATCAATTAAATTTACTCGCTAACTTTTTATATGTGTTGGCAATCGGGCTGCTGTTGTATGGCTCAGCCGCAACCATTGTACGTTTGCCGATTTTTCCTATTCATGAGGTAAAGATAAAAGGTTTGATTGGGCATGTGAATCGTCAGCAAGTGCAGCTCATTGTGGCAGAGCATTTAAATGGCAACTTTTTCACATTGGATTTGATTAAAACAAGAGATGCGTTTGAAAAACTACCATGGGTACGCAAGGTGAGTGTTAGAAGGCGCTGGCCAAGCACATTAAGTGTTGAGATTGAGGAGCATCAGGTGTTGGCACGGTGGGGTGAAAATGCTTTGGTGAATACGCATAGTGAATTATTTTACGCAGCTTCAGATGCGAGTTTGCCCGTATTTAATGGCGCTAATGGTGACGTAAAAGTGATTGTAGAAAATTACTTGGATTTTGAAAATACGTTGAATAACGTTGATATGAAAATTGTGCAAATAACTTTGTCACAGAGGCGAGCTTGGGAAATAAAGACAGATAAACAGCTGCAGATTTCACTCGGGAGAGAAGATATGCAGAAAAGGTTGCAAAAGTTTTCTACCGCTTATCGAACAGTGTTGAGCCATCTGAAGACAAACATACAGTATGCAGATTTACGATACACCAATGGGTTTTCGGTGCGTAAGGGCAAAAAGTTATCAATGCAAGTATCGCCTATTCACGCCATTAATGGTGCTGACCTAGGTAGAAAAAGGGAGTTGGCATGAATAAAGTGCGCGAAGATAAAAAACTGATTATTGGGTTGGATATCGGCACATCAAAAATTGTGACGATAGTGGCAGAGTTGTTGCCAGATGGTACGACAAAAGTTATTGGTTTGGGACAGCATCCATCTAGAGGGCTGAAAAAGGGGGTCGTGGTGAATATTGATTCCACCATGCAATCGATTCAGCGTTCGGTAGAAGAAGCTGAGCTTATGGCAGACTGCAAAATCAATACCGTGTTTACTGGGATTGCAGGGAGCCATGTCAAAAGTTTGAATTCTCATGGCATGGTAAAGATTAAAGACTCAGAAGTGACGCAAATGGATGTGGATCGTGTGGTGGAAACCGCACGTGCTATTGCCTTACCTGCTGACCAACAGATATTACATATTTTGACGCAAGAATTCATTATTGATGGACAAGAAGATGTGCGTGAGCCAATGGGCATGAGTGGCTTAAAACTAGAAGTGAAAGTGCATATTGTGACTGGCGCAGTTGCTGCGGCACAAAATATAGTGAAGTGCATCAAACGCTGTGGCCTTGATGTGAGTGACCTTATATTGCAACCATTGGCATCAAGCAATGCAGTGTTGACAGAAGATGAAAAAGAGTTGGGTGTTTGCTTGGTCGATATTGGCGGCGGCACAACGGATATTGCGGTCTTTAAAAGCGGTTCGATTCGTCACACGGCAGTTATTTCAATTGCTGGTGACCAAGTCACGAATGATATTGCCGTGGCCTTCCGGACACCGACACAGTCAGCTGAGGAAATTAAAGTTAAACATGGTTGTGCATTGCGCCAGTTAGCAGACTCGCGAGAAGTAGTAGGAGTGCCAGGTGTTGATGGGCGTGAAGCGCGAGAACTGTCATTGCAAACATTGGCGGAAGTGATTGAGCCAAGAGTGGTTGAGCTCTATGAGTTGGTGCTACAAGAGTTACGTCATAGCGGCATGGAGAAAATGATTGCTTCTGGCATTGTGATTACAGGCGGCTCTTCGATGATGCGGGGCATGATAGAGCTGGGAGAGGAAATTTTCCATATGCCAGTTAGGTTGGGCATGCCACGTTATGTGGATGGCTTATCAGAGGTTATTAACAACCCACGGTACGCGACTGGTGTTGGGCTTGTGCTAATGGGTAAGCAGCAGGTGGAACGACAGTTAACAGGGCAAATGGAAATGCACTCTGTGACTAGAGTATTTGAAAGAATGAAGAATTGGTTTCAAGGTAATTTTTAAGTCGTTAGTTAAACAAGTAGTTAATTTTAAAATGAAGTAGTAATAGGGCAGAGCTTATGAAAATAGGCTCAAACATTTAGGCAAAAAGGAGATATAAAATGTTTGAAATTATGGAAAAAGATTCACAAGAGGCGGTAATAAAAGTTATTGGGGTTGGCGGTTGCGGCGGTAATGCAGTTGACCATATGATTAGTAAAAATGTCGGTGGTGTAGAGTTTATTTGCGCTAATACTGATGCGCAAGCACTCCGTAAAAGTGGTGCAGAAACGACACTGCAAATCGGTACGGATATAACAAAAGGCCTAGGCGCAGGTGCAAAACCAGAAATTGGCCGTGCAGCAGCGATAGAAGATCGTGATCGTATTGCCGAAATGATTGAAGGCGCTGATATGCTGTTTATTACTGCTGGTATGGGCGGTGGTACAGGTACAGGTGCGGCACCAATTATTGCTGAAGTGGCAAAAGAGATGGGTATCTTAACGGTTGCCGTTGTGACGAAGCCTTTCTCTTTTGAAGGTAAACGAGCGAAAGTGGCTGAAGCAGGTTTGGAAGAGTTGTCACAATATGTAGATTCATTGATTGTGATTCCAAATGAGAAGCTGATGGAGGTATTGGGCGAAGATGTACCTTTCTTAGAAGCTTTCCGTGCAGCGAACGATGTGTTACATAACGCTGTCTCAGGAATTGCCGAGATTATTAATTGCCCAGGTTTGGTCAACGTGGACTTTGCTGATGTGCGCACTGTGATGAGCGAAATGGGTATGGCCATGATGGGTTCTGCTGAAGCTAGTGGTGAAAATCGTGCCATTATTGCGGCGGAACAAGCGGTAGCTAGTCCATTGTTAGAAGATGTGAACTTAGCCAATGCGCGTGGTGTGTTAGTCAACATTACAGCGAGCAGTAGTTTGAAAATGAAAGAGTACTACAATGTGATGAATACCATTAAAGAGTTTACTGCAGAAGATGCGACAGTGATTCTAGGTACTGTGGTGGATGAAAGCATTGGAGATAAATTACGTGTAACGATGGTCGCTACAGGTTTGAACGGGACGATTGCGAAGCGTGAGCAAAAGCCAGAACTACGTGTGATGATTAATACCCGCACTGGTACTGATAATATGCCTGCTTACACGGAAGAAGAAACAATTAATGAAGCACCTTCTGTGTTTAGCCCAAACAGTCGTCGTGCACAAGTGGATGCGATGAAACAAAATGGGGTTGAAGAGTATGATATCCCTGCATTCTTACGTAAACAGGCTGACTAGATTGCTGGTATACCAGTGGTTGTAGCAATATTGAAGTGAGTGATTATGCTAAACTACTAGCTAAGGTAGTGAGTTGCAAACGTTGGTATTAAGCTGTCGATATTAGGCCATTGGTGCTGAAAATGAAACGATAGGAAATTAGTGTTAAAACAAAGAACCTTAAAGACAAAGGTGAGCGCGACTGGTGTCGGTTTGCATAATGGAGAGAAAGTGACACTAACGCTTCTCCCTGCTGCAATTGATGCTGGCATTGTATTTAGACGTGTCGATTTGCCCGACACGCCTGAAATACAAGCGACGCCTGACGCAGTAAGCGATACGCGCATGTGCTCTGCCCTAGAGCGAAATGGTGCGCGTGTAGCGACTGTTGAACACTTAATGTCAGCATTAGCGGGTTTGGGTGTGGATAACATTATCGTTGAATTGGACGCATCAGAAGTGCCGATTATGGATGGCAGCTCTGGCCCATTTATTTTCTTATTGCAATCAGCAGGTATCGTTGAGCAAGATGCACCTAAAAAATTCATCCGTATTAAAAAGAAAGTGGAAGTGATCAACCAAGATAAGTGGGCTACATTAGAGCCTTATCATGGTTTTAAAATGGATTTTACGATTGATTTTGCACACCCAGTATTTGAAGACTCTGGTAATAATGTGAAAATTGATTTTTCTGACAATTCCTATATTGCTGAAATAAGCCGCGCGCGGACATTTGGTTTCGTGCATGAAGTCGAGTATTTGCGTGCAAATGGTTTGGCACGTGGGGGTGGTTTGGATAATGCGATTGTGCTAGACGAGTTTCGCATATTGAACACAGATGGTCTGCGTTATGAAGATGAGTTTGCAAAGCATAAGGTGCTCGATGCCATTGGTGATTTATATATGCTAGGTCACCCATTATTAGGTGTATTTACTGCTTACAAATCTGGGCATGGATTGAATAATCAAATGATACGTGCATTATTGGCAGATACTACGGCATGGGAATATGTCATATTTGACGATGTGAGCGAGGCCCCAGCTGGATTTCAAGAGCAGGCTGCTCACTTCATCCCTAATCTAATGCCGCATTTTAATTAAGGTGTGGTAGCGCATTGTTCATAGCCCGCATTATCATTGCAACCGTACTCATTGCTACTTTTGTTATGTTGCTTGCTTTTGTGATAACACGTAATAAGCAATATTTATTATTAATGAAGCAGTTATTAAAATATTCGGCATGGTTTGTGTTGATTTTAGTATTGCTGAACTTGATTTCACGTGTAATTAGATTCTAGGTGGTAGTAATGAAGTTATTAACGAGTCGTTTTCTTGCCTTTTGCTTTGCCACACTGTTTGCAACAGCTAGCTTTGCGAATCTAGGTGATATTAATGTCCTGAAAGCACGTGAAGCCTATGATAAAGAGAATGCTGCCGCGTTAAATGAATATACCAATAAATTAAAAGCGCAACATCATATACTGGCGCCTTATGCACAATATTGGTTAATGACGATTAAACTAGAGGACACAGATAACAGTGCAATTTCAAGCTTTTTAGTGCAGCATGAAGACTATGCTTTTGTGCAATCTTTACGAGGCAGCTTACTAAAGAAATTGGGCAGACAGAAAAAGTGGGCATTATTTGCACAAGAACTCGCACTTTACCAAGCAACTAATAACATAGCAGTTGAATGCTTAGCAGCTGAGGCTGCTCATGTGCGGGATAGCAATGTTTCTTTAATACCTTCTAAACACTTGTGGTTAACAGGTCAAAGTCAGCCTCGAGAGTGTGACAATTTATTTGATGCGATGGAATCTACCGGCGTCATTGATGAAGATGCAGTATGGCAACGATTTAGAATGGCAGCTGAAGAAAACAGGCTAAGCTTAGCCAAAGCTATTATGAAGCGCAGTAAGCATTATAAGACTAGTCATCAGAGATTAATGAGCCGCGCTTACAAGTCGCCTAGTACTTTCTTAAAGAAAAAACACGTTTCATTCGGCACAAGGTTTGGGCATGAAGTTAATTTGTTTGCCCTGACTCGGCTGGCAAGAAAAGATACATGGACAGCCATTAATGCGTATCAAAAAATTGCAAGTCTATTGAGTCGAGATGAAAAATCTCACTTTCATGCAATGCTTGGGCTATTGGCGGCTAAGCGCCATGAAGCGGAAGCGAAACTATGGTTTCAAAAAACAGATGTAGCAAGCCTGAGTCCTGAGCAAATTTCATGGTATGCAAGGGCTACTTTACGCGAGTCCGATTGGAGGCACCTATTAACAGTTATTGCCAAAATGCAACCTGAAATTGCAGAAGAGGCTCGTTGGCGCTATTGGAAAGCGCGTGCGTTAATGGCATTAAAAAGGGGTGCTAATCAACAAGACAAACAGGCCGTTGATATTTTGACTGGGCTTGCGCTTGAGCGCCATTATTATGGCTGGTTAGCGCAAGATGAATTGGTGAATTACACTCCACCTAAGTTGGCGCATTACAATGCCACGAAGCGTGAAGTAGTTGCTATTGGAAACATGTCAGGTGTGAAACGTACGGCGGCCTTGTTAAATCTAGAACTACGGTGGGAGAGTAGAGGCGAGTGGAAGATGGTGATTGCCGCGTTTAATGACAAACAACTGTTAGCGGCTGCTGAGTTTGCAAACCTTAAAGGTTGGAATGATTTAGCGATTAACACTGCGGACGATACAAGAGGCATTCATGATTTCTCATTACGGTATTTAATGCCGTATAAAAAATTGATGACAAATGCAGCAAACGTTCAAGGCGTCGACGTCACTTGGGCACATGGTATTGCAAGACAAGAAAGTCGCTTTATGCATTATGCGAAGTCACATGTTGGTGCCGCAGGCTTAATGCAGTTGATGCCAACGACAGCGAGATGGGCTGCGAAACGTGCAGGCGTTGAGAATTACAAACGCAGCATGATCCATGATTTAGAGACCAATGTGACAATCGGAACTTATTATTTACGCTATACGCTTGCGTTGATGGATGGTAACAAGATCATGGCAACTGCAGGCTACAATGCAGGGCCAAGTCGCGCAAAGAAATGGTTAGGTGCGCAATCTTTAGAAGGCGCAATATATGCAGAAACGATTCCATTTGATGAAACGCGCAAGTATGTGCAACACGTCATGGCTAATATGCATATGTATAACCAACAGCTGGGTATTAAAGGCACTACACTTAAGCAGTTAATGGGACGTACGCCTGCAAAAGCAGTGAGCTAAGCAATATCAATAATTGATGATATGGTAGGTATAAAATGGCAATAAAACAAATAGGGGTGATTGGAGGAGCAGGATTTGTCGGCAGTAGTATTGTCAGCAAATTAGATGCGGCTGGTTATCGTGTGAAAGTGTTGACACGGCATAGAGAGCGCGCAAAACATTTGATTTTGCTGCCACATGTGCAAGTGGTAACTTGCGATTTGAATGATGATAAAGCATTGGCAACTTGTTTGGCTGGTTGTGATGCTGTGATAAACCTGGTTGGTATTTTGCATGAAAGTCGACGCCATACTTTTGAATATGCACACCATCAGCTACCTAGAAAAATTGCGAAAATATGTAGCGAGTTAGGCATTAAGCGCTTATTGCATATGAGTGCCTTAAAAGCATCTAAGGATGCGCCAAGCCATTACTTACAAAGCAAGGCTAAAGGTGAAGCAGCTTTAGCACAATTTAAAAAATCAGTTGATATCACGATATTCAAGCCATCGGTCATCTTTGGGCGCGGCGATAACTTTTTAAATTTATTTTCAACGTTAATCAAATACCTTCCTGCTATATTTTTGGCCAAACCAGCAGCCAAGTTTCAACCGATTTGGGTGGAAGATATAGCGACTATTTTCATGAATAGTTTGGGTAATGAGGATACTTTTTCAAAAAGCTATGCGCTTGCTGGCCCTGAAGTTTATACATTACGGGCGCTGGTAGAAAAAGTGATGCACATCATGGGTAAAGAAAAACCAATCATTGGCTTAAGTGACAAACTATCTTATCTGCAAGCATGGTTCATGGAGTGGTTGCCGATTAAGTTGATGACACGCGATAACGTGCGTTCGATGGAGGTTGATAGTGTGATGGGTAAGCCTATGCTAGATGAGGTCAATATTGCATTAACGCCATTAGATGCGGTGATGCAAGAGTACATCATGAATCAAACACCACGAGCAGCATATGATCGGTTTAGAACGGCTGCAGGGCGTGCTATTAATGCCAGAAGATAGTCAGCCTCGTTCTTTATCTGTTTACACGGTAGGCGGTGCTGTACGTGATGCATTGCTAGGCATTGCAGTTAAAGACCATGATTATGTTGTACTAGGTAGTACAGTAGAAGAAATGCTTAGCTTAGGTTATAAGCCGGTGGGTAAAGACTTTCCTGTCTTTTTACACCCTAAAACACATGATGAATATGCACTAGCAAGAACCGAACGGAAAACGGGTAAAGGTTATAATGGCTTTGCTGTGCATGCATCACCAGATGTCACTTTAGAAGAAGACCTTGCGCGCCGTGATTTTACAATGAACGCCATTGCAAAGTCTTCAGAGGGCCAATTGGTCGATCCGCACCAGGGTCAATTGGATATCCAGAATAAAACGATTAGACATGTCAGTGAAGCTTTTGTAGAAGACCCTGTGCGTATCTTGCGGGCAGCTCGTTTTTCAGCTCGCTTTGCAGACTTTACTATTGCACCTGAGACAATACTGTTGATGCAGAAAATGGTGGCTGATGGAGAAGTCGATGCCTTGGTGTCAGAGCGTGTTTGGCAGGAATTGTCAAAAGGACTGATGGAAGTGCAGCCGAGTCGTATGTTTGATGTGTTACGATCTTGTGGTGCGCTAGAAAGAATCTTACCTGAGTTAGATTGCTTATGGGGTGTGCCACAGCCTGCAAAACATCACCCGGAGGTTGATACAGGCGTGCATGTGATGATGGCTATTGATTATGCTGCCAAACAAAATTTTAGCTTGCCTGTGCGGTTAGCAACGTTATTACATGATTTAGGTAAAGGCACTACACCTAAAGATATTTTGCCACGGCATATTGGGCATGATGAACGCGGCGCTAAGTTGGTTAAGGAAGTTAGTAAGCGCTTACGCATTCCGAATGACTGTGCTCAGCTTGCCTATATGGTGGCAAAATTTCATATTAAAGAACATCAAGTGATGCAGATGAAACCAAGCACATTATTAATCTTCTTAATTGAGTTGGATGCGATTCGACAGCCTGATCGTTTTGAGGCATTTTTACAAGCTTGTGAGTGTGATGCCCGTGGTCGTTTGGGGTTAGAAAGTATCGATATTCCGCAAGCAGCGCTGATGCGTAAAACGTTGAAAGCAGCCAATAATATCAATGCAGGTGAAGTGGCTAAACAACAGAACTCACCAGAGCAGATTAAGCAGGGTATTTTTGAGGCTAGGTTGGCTGAAGTAAAAGCCGTCCTGTCGCATTAAGCACATTTGCGTTTGCGGCCTTTACTCCATCGGCGTTCAATAGACAGCATTTCTCGAGTAAAATAGCACCATGAATTTATATTCAATTGCAAAACCATTCCTGTTCCAATTAGATGCTGAACGAGCACATGACTTAACGCTGAAAAGCTTAAAGCTCAGTGAAAAGCTAGGCTTGCTAAATTTGTGCTCAACACCTAGCTGTGAGCCAAGAGAAGTCATGGGTCTAAGCTTTCCTAGCCCTGTCGGATTGGCCGCAGGGCTCGATAAAAACGGCGCGGTGATCGATGGTATGGCTGCGCTTGGTTTTGGCTTTGTAGAGATCGGCACAGTAACGCCACGACCCCAGCCAGGCAATCCTAAGCCGCGATTATTCCGCCTGCCTGAGGCGCAAGGCGTTATTAATCGCTTCGGATTTAATAACCTTGGCGTTGATCACTTAGTGGAGAATGTAAAAGCCGCTAAGTTTAAAGGCATTCTAGGTATTAACATTGGAAAGAATTTTGATACGCCTAATGAACAGGCGGTTAATGACTATTTGATTTGCATGGAAAAAGTCTATGCTCACTCAAGTTATATCACCGTTAATATCTCATCACCCAATACGAAGAACTTACGCGACTTACAAGAAAAAGATGCATTATCAGATTTGTTGGCAACATTAAAACAATCACAAGAAAAGCTAGCACAACAACATGGCAAGTACGTGCCTATTGCACTGAAAATAGCACCAGACTTGATTGAAGTGCAAGTGATGGAAATTGCTGATTTGTTAATGCAGCATCAAATAGATGGTGTGATTGCAACCAATACGACATTGGCACGCGATCAAGTGAAAGGCCTTGCTCACGGAGAAGAAAAGGGTGGTTTGTCTGGCGGCCCAGTCCGCAACCAATCGACTGTTGTTATTCAACAATTATCTAGGCAGTTGCAAGGTGCTGTTCCAATTATTGGCGTAGGTGGTATTGCAAGTGGCGCTGATGCAGTTGAGAAAATCGCTGCTGGGGCGAGTTTAGTACAAGTCTATAGTGGATTAATCTTTAAAGGTCCTGCGTTGATTAATGATGTTTGTAAAGCGTTGGGCTAACGCATGATGATACCTGTTTTATATTCATATAGACGTTGCCCTTATGCGATGCGGGCGCGGATGGCGCTTCAGTATGCAGGTATTGATGTGGACATACGGGAGATATCATTTCACGATAAGCCCAAACACCTGCTATCGATTTCACCTAAAGGTACAGTCCCCGTTTTAGTGTTGTCTGATACGCAGACCATTGATGAAAGTTTAGATATTATTGATTGGGCGCTAGATCGACAAGATGTTGATGGTTGGTTATCAGCAGATATTGATTTGACAAAAGCACTGATTGTGGAAAATGACACTGTTTTTAAAGCGTCATTAGATGCTTATAAATACCCAGAGCGAAATCTAGAAAATACACAAGCAGAACATCGGGCAGTCGGCGAAGTGTTTTTACAAAAGTTAGAAGCACGATTGGAGACGAGTGATGGTTTGTTTGGATCGCTACCCACTTTAGCCGATATCGCCATTTTTCCATTTGTACGACAGTTCAGAGGTGTTGATATCACTTGGTTTGAAGCATCACCTTATATGCAATTAAATGCATGGCTTACAACGTTAATTGAATCGGAATTGTTTGTCAGTATCATGCAAAAACACCCAACCTACGTTGAATAGATTGGGTGTTTGTAAAACGATTAGTTATAAGCTAATGCTATTCAGTTTCAGCTTCTAAATCTTTCTTTTTGCTAGGATTTTTTGATGGGAAAGAAAGTTTAACTTCCTCTTTATCATCAATATCAACGTGTACCGTACCACCAGTCACTAAGTGGCCGAATAACAATTCGTCGGCCAAGGCTTTACGGATGGTGTCTTGAATCAGGCGCGCCATTGGTCTTGCACCCATTAATGGGTCAAAGCCTTTTTTACCTAGATGTAATTTTAGCGCATCACTAAATGTCGCATCGACTTTCTTCTCGTGCAATTGATCTTCTAATTGCATCAAGAATTTATCAACCACACGGACGATGATTTCTTGTGAAAGTGGTGCAAAAGACACGGTAGCATCTAAACGATTACGGAACTCAGGAGAGAATAAGCGTTTAAGGTCAGCTGCTTCATCACTGATATCTTTGCTGTTAGTAAAGCCAATGCTCGCTTTCGACAAGCTTTCAGCACCTGCGTTAGTAGTCATGATAATCGTCACATTTCTAAAGTCTGCTTTACGGCCATTATTATCCGTTAACGTGCCGTGATCCATGACTTGCAATAGAATATTAAAGATATCTGGATGTGCTTTTTCGATCTCATCTAGGATCAATACTGAGTAAGGTTGTTTACTAATCGCTTCTGTTAATAAACCGCCTTGTTCAAAGCCGACATAACCTGGAGGCGCGCCAATTAAACGAGATACCGCGTGGCGTTCCATATACTCACTCATATCAAAGCGAATGAGGTCGATACCCATAATGTACGCGAGTTGTTTTGCCACTTCTGTTTTACCAACACCAGTCGGCCCGCTAAATAAGAAGCTACCAACTGGTTTGTTGCCTTGGCCAATGCCACTACGTGCCATTTTGACAGCAGATGTCAGTGTTTCAATGGCTTTGTTTTGACCAAATACAACGGCTTTCAAATCACGCTCTAATGTTTTTAATGTGCTTCTATCATCATTAGAGATGTTTTTAGGTGGAATGCGTGCGACTTTAGCCACAACATCTTCAATTTCTTTATTCCCAATGGTTTTTTTACGTTTTGGCTTAGGCAGAATACGCTGTGCCGCACCTGCTTCGTCAATCACGTCAATGGCTTTATCTGGTAAAAAGCGATCATTGATATATTTGGCTGATAGTTCTACCGCAGTGGTCAGCGCACTAGCACTATATTTAATACCGTGATGCTCTTCAAATTTTGATTTAAGACCTTGCAAAATGGCAATCGCTTCATCAATACTTGGTTCGATTACATCCACTTTTTGGAAGCGGCGAGAAAGCGCATGATCTTTTTCAAAAATACCGCGATATTCTTGGTAAGTAGTCGCGCCAATACATTTTAGCTTTCCGTTGGATAACGCAGGTTTAAGTAAGTTGCTGGCATCCAATGTACCACCACTCGCTGCGCCTGCACCAATTAATGTATGGATTTCATCAATGAACAAGATTGAACCTTCTTCTTGCTCTAATTGTTTCATGACGGCTTTTAAGCGTTGCTCAAAATCACCTCGGTATTTAGTACCTGCAAGTAACGCACCCATATCAAGGGAATAGACAGTCGCATTTTCAAGGACGTCTGGTACATGTTTTTCAACAATACGGTATGCTAAGCCTTCTGCTATAGCGGTCTTGCCCACACCAGCTTCACCAACTAGAAGCGGGTTGTTTTTACGACGGCGGCAAAGTGTTTGAATAACACGTTCTATCTCACTGTCGCGTCCAATTAATGGGTCAACTTTTCCTGCGGCCACTTCTTTGTTAAGGTTGAGCGTGTAGCTATCTAATGCACTCTGTGGTGCAGTTTCTTCTTCAGTCGTGTTTTCAGCACCTTCTGTACTGCTTAGATTCTCACCTGGCGCTTTTGCTACGCCATGAGAAATAAAGTTAACCACATCAAGCCTAGTAATACCTTGCTGATGTAGAAAGAAAACCGCATGTGAATCTTTTTCACCATAGATAGCGACGAGTACGTTTGCGCCAGATACTTCTTTCTTTCCAGATGATTGCACATGTAACATGGCACGCTGTATGACCCGTTGAAAACCAAGTGTCGGCTGCGTATCGACTTCGTCTTCGCCTTCAACAATCGGCGTATGCTCAACAATATGCTGATTGAGTTGTGAACGTAGCACTTCAAATTTCGCACCACAGGCGCGCAAGACATTAGCAGCCGTTGGATTATCAATCATCGCTAATAACAAGTGCTCTATGGTGATCAGCTCATGGCGATTCTGCCTAGCATCCATAAAAGCCATGTGTAGACTCACTTCTAATTCTTGTGCAATCATGTATATCCTCTTCTTATCTTCAGTTACGCTGGTTCTATCACACACTGCAAAGGGTGTTGTGACTCTTCTGCGCTTTTTAATACTTTGTTCATTTTGGTTTCTGCAATATCTTTTGGATATACGCCGCAGACGCCTGCTCCTTTAGTGTGTACTTGGAGCATAATTTCTGTTGCTTGTTCCCGCGTTTTATTAAAAAAGTGTAGTATGGTTTCAACTACAAACTCCATAGGAGTGTAATCGTCATTTTTTAGCAAAACTTTATACATAGCCGGTAATTTCGGTATTACTTTGCTAGGTTCTATAGCAAGATCACCTGTAGGTTGTTTTGTCGCCATGTGCTTCTTTAAAAGTTCTATA